>JACCDN010034664.1_pt1 | contig 10215 bp, 8 predicted proteins | sample 7441691 | NCBI WGS metagenome assembly JACCDN01 (sample SAMN15323439, study PRJNA562643) | freshwater metagenome | isolation source: river surface water | place: USA:Blue River Watershed | collected 2017-08-16
AGGTTGAGCCTGCGCCGAATGGCGCAGGCTTTGCCTGTTTGTTTACCCAAGAGAGGGCCACCTCTTTTTAGAGTTTATTTTGGTTCATAGCCTCACCGTATAGGTTCCCAAGCCCTTCAAGAGGGGTCGCTCTCACGCGCTCATGTACTAAGGCAGAAAGATGCTCCAGTTTTGGAACAGCGCCTGCTTCTAGCAAGTATTCAACCACAGGGAGATTCCCTTTGGATGCAGCAATGTCCAAGGCGGTTAATCCATTCTCATTCTGTAGGTTTGGAACAGCGCCTGCTTCTAGCAAGTGTTCAACCACAGTGAGATGCCCTGCATGTGTGGCCAAGTGTAAGGCGGTTAATCCATTTGGATTCTGTAGGTTTAGACGAGCACCTTTAGCGAGCAAGCGTTGAACCTGCACCAGATCCCCCACCATTGCGGCCAAGTGCAAGGCTGTGAATCCATTCGCATTCTGTAGGTTTAGATCAGCGCCTGCTTCTAGCAAGTATTCAACCACAGGGAGATGCCTTTTGGATGCGAGCAAGAAGTGCAAAGCGCTATTACCATGCACGTCCTTTGAATTAATATTCGCGCCTGCTTTTAGCAAGTATTTAACCACAGGGAGATGCCCTTTGGATGCGGCCAAGTGCAAGGCGGTTACCCCATTTGCATTCTGTAGGTTTAGAGCAGTGCCTCTGGCGAGCGCAGCTGTAACTTGTTCTAAATCACTGGCTATCATATGAACGTGTGGCTGTTCGTTAGATCTTGGGTTTCTAATGTGCATGTTCTTATCTCCAAATTATTATTGTTAGTTAAAAAACATCATACCTTAATGAAAAGGTTCGTAGCAAGTCTTCGTGAAGTGTGTAGCACCTCGCAGTATGTGCGAATGCTTATTTAATGAAAGGTCTGGCCTGCGCCGAATGGCGCAGGTTGTTCAAAATAACGGTTATCTTCTACCCCACACGGCATTTTTATGAGGTGAGCCATTACCTTTTCTATGCGTGGAGCGATCATTTGTTCTGTTATTGGGCGCATAGTTCGGTGTGCGGCTCTGCTGCATTTTAGCTTTGGGCTCAGCTTTAAGACTGCGATCGGGTTCATAACCGGCAACCACTTCCCATGGAATGGATTTTTTAATCACTCTTTCAATGTCTCTAAGAAAGGGGTGATCATCGATACACACCAATGATACTGCCATGCCGGTATTACCCGCGCGTCCCGTACGACCAATGCGGTGTACATAATTTTCTGCCACATTGGGTAAATCAAAATTAACCACATAGGGTAATTGATCGATATCGATACCACGTGCTGCAATATCAGTCGCAACGAGTATTCTCACCTTGCCCGATTTAAAGTTAGCGAGTGCGCGCGTACGGGCACCCTGGCTTTTGTTACCATGAAAGGTCTCGGCTGTTAAGCCATCTTCCATGAGCTGATCACACAGTTTATTGGCACAGTGTTTAGTGCGCGTAAAGACCAAAACTTGTTGCCAGTTCTTAGAACCTATCATAAATGATAACAGCTCGCGTTTACGTTTTTTATCGACTGGATAAATAATTTGCTCCACCAAAGTTGTTGCAACATTACGTTTTTCAACTTCAATGGTTTTTGGATTCAGTAATAGACTATCCGCAATCGCTTGAATGTCTGTTGAAAAGGTTGCGGAAAATAACATGCTTTGTTTTTTGAAGGGCAATAGCCTAATAATTTTTTTAATATCGTGAATAAAGCCCATATCTAACATACGATCGGCTTCATCGAGCACTAATATTTCAACTTTGGATAAATCGATGGCTCTTTGCATGACCAAATCAAGTAGACGCCCTGGCGTTGCGATAACGATATCCGTACCACGTCGTAGATTCGCAATTTGTGGATTGATGCTCACGCCACCAAATACGCTTTCTGAGCGCAGTCTTAAATGTTTGCCATACATTCTCACGCTTTCGCCCACTTGCGCTGCCAGTTCACGTGTAGGTGTTAATATTAAAGCACGTATTATACGGCGTGCTGGCGCCGTGGGTGCATAGGCGCTTAGTATTTGCAGGATTGGCACAGTAAATGCGACTGTTTTGCCAGTGCCCGTTGGTGCTAGCGCTATGACATCACTGCCTTTTAGAATGAGCGGAATGGCCTGTTGTTGAATGCTGGTAGGTTTGGTATAACCCTGTTCGGTGATTGCGCTGAGTATTTCTGGGATTAATCCGAGTGCTTGGAAAGTCATAATGAGCTTGCTCCTAATGAAAACGCCGTCTAAACCAAGGTTTATAGGGCAATAAGCGAGCAATCTATTAGAATATTTTTATTATTCAAAATACGTTGGGCACATTTATTTTTATGTAAATTACGACCACGTCTCGCAATGTTTGGTATGTATACTACATAAATGCTAACATTGCAATACCATAAACGGCTACTTCTAGGGATAGCTTCGCGATTCAAATCGGCAATATCTGCCTTGCGACCATGCTATTATACCCCCCATCACCGATGAGGGGGGGGGGCAAGTGACAACTATGTACCATACATCTGCACAGGTTTATCGCCGTTTATTACAGAGCGCTTTGCCCTATTGGTGGGCCTTTGCCTTAGGGATCCTCGGAAACAGTCTGATTGCCATATCAGACGGTTGTATAACTTATTATTTCAAGCCCTTGATTGAACGAGGTTTTATAGAGCGAGATGAGATTTTCATTCATTGGATCCCCTGGGTTATTGTTAGCTTCTTTTTAATACGTGGCCTTGCCTATTTTATGGCTAGCTATTTTATGTCCTGGGTAGGGCGTAGTGTGGTGCGGGATTTTAGACGTAAAATGCTAAACCATTTAATGGGACTGCCTGCTTCTTTTTACGATGAAACCACGAGCGGCGAACTATTATCCAAGATTAATTATGATACCGATCAGGTTTCTGAAGCCATTAGTGAATCCATTACCAGTGCCATACGCGGTGTTTTAACCACGGTCTCATTAGTGGTGGTGATGTTTCAGCTGAATGCCCGTGTAACCTTACTACTACTGGTCACGATTCCTATTCTAGCGGTTTATTTAAACAAGATCAGTCAACGTATGCGCAGCCATAGTGGAGAGATCCAAAAAACCATGGGCCGCGTCACGCATGTTGCGAGCGAAGTGATTGGTGGCTATAAAGTGATTCGTACTTTTGGCGGTACGGCTTATGAAAACCAGCGTTTCGAACAAGCTACCACCGATAATTGGAGCCAAGAACTTAAAATGACAGCAACAGCAGCCTCGAGTGTTGCAGGGATGCAGTTTATTGGGGTCTGTGCTTTAGCCATCTTTTTATATTTGGCAACCTTAAAGTCCGGCAGTATCTTAGGCACCGAAATGAGCGCTGGAACCTTTGTTTCTATGGCAACTGCTATTTTGGGTTTGTTAAGACCGATTAAACAAGTTGCAGTGGTTAACAGCACCTTACAAAGAGGTATCGCAGGGGCTCGCAGTATTTTTGCATTACTGGATCAAATACCCGAAAAAAATGAAGGTAAGGCTTCCATGGCTCGGGCGTTGGGTCGTGTTCATTTTGAGCATATTCATTTTCATTATCCCAATCATGAACAAAGCCGTGTTTTAGATGATATTTCTTTTGACGTAGAACCGGGTGAGACGATTGCTTTAGTGGGTTCTTCAGGCAGTGGGAAATCAACACTCGTATCCTTATTGCCGCGTTTTTATGATTGGCAACAAGGTGTTATTTGTGTGGATGGTCAAGATACGCGCACCCTCGATTTAGCGGATCTACGCCGTCAATTTGCTTTTGTTACGCAGCAGGTTACTTTATTTAATGATAGCGTTGCCAATAATATTGCCTATGGAGATATGCGTGGTATGGATCGGGCAGCCATTGTACGTGCTGCACGCTTGGCACATGCCCTCGAATTTATTGAAAGCTTGCCTAAAGGATTTGAAACCGATATTGGTGAAAATGGTATACGCTTATCCGGCGGACAAAGACAGCGCATTGCCATTGCACGCGCTATTTTAAAGGATGCGCCTATTCTTATTTTGGATGAAGCAACGTCAGCACTCGATACCGAATCAGAACGTTATATTCAAGCAGCCTTAGAAGTGCTTATTAAGGGTCGTACCACCTTTGTGATTGCGCATCGTTTATCCACGATTGAAGGGGCTAATAAGGTCTTGGTTTTAGAGCATGGTAAGATTGTAGAATTTGGTGCGCCCGCGGTGTTGTTAGCCAATAATGGTCGTTATGCCGCCTTAAAGCGAGCACAGTTTTCTGATTTTGATAAAGGGTGATGAAAACCTTTTTTTCCAAAGGTCTACAGCAGCTTTGGCATAAAAAAGGGTATACGCTTTGGCTATTAATACCCTTATCTTGGCTCTTTAGGTGGATTGCTGCGCTAAGACGCAGACTGTATCAGAGGGGTGTCTTAACCCAAACGTGTTTTAAGATACCCGTTATTGTAGTAGGTAATCTTAGCTTGGGTGGTAGTGGAAAAACACCCTTGGTTATTTATATTGCAAAGATGCTTCAAACGCGTGGCCTTAGGGTAGGTATTATTAGTCGGGGTTATAAGGGAAGCCATCAACGACCCACCCTGGTGAAGACACAAAGCGATCCAGCGCTCGTAGGGGATGAACCCTACCTGATCTATCAATACTTACAGTGTCCTGTTGTGGTAGGCAAAGATAGGGTGGCAGCCCTTCATTCTTTATTGGAAAATAACACGGTAGATGTGGTGTTGTCGGATGATGGATTGCAACATTATGCCCTTGCACGTTCAATCGAGATTGTTGTGATGCCTGCCGATCTGGCAAATACCTATTGTCTGCCTGCAGGACCTTTGCGTGAGCCCTTATCACGTTTAAAAGCAGTGGATTTGATTGTTTATAACACCCCACAAGTCCTACAAGATACCAAAGACCCGCGATCCTACAACATGCACTACCAGCCTGATTTATTATATAAGGCTGCTGATCGCACACAGCGCCAAGCGCTAGAGACGTTTAAAGGCATGCAGGTGCATGCGGTGGCAGGGCTTGGCAATCCCACGGGGTTTTTTAGTATGTTGCAGGCAGAAGGCTTAGCTATTATTCCGCATGTTTATCCCGATCACCATGCCTATAAAGCGAGCGATATTCTGTTTAAGGATTCATTACCTGTTATTTTCACCGCAAAAGATTTTGTAAAATGTACAAGCTTTGTTCAAAATCAGCATTGGGTATTACCGATTCATGCCGTTTTAAGTGAAGGCTTTGATCAAGCACTATGGACTTTAATACAGACGAAGCGACAACAAATGCAGCGATAGGAGAATTTTATGGATAGAAAATTGTTGGATATTCTCGTGTGTCCTATTTGTAAAGGTGCACTGATTTATCGCAAAGAACAACAAGAATTGATTTGTCGTTTTGATCGTTTTGCCTATCCCATTCGCGATGAAATCCCGATTATGCTAGAAACAGAAGCACGCGAGATGCGTACGGAAGAATTGGAAGCATTGTAGTAATCACCCCACCCTAACCAGCAGGATTGCATTTCCGTCTCCCTCCCTCGGATGCGGGGGAGGGGGCTATTCTTTTATTTCAGGCACAGCCTGTGTTTGTGTTGACACGGGCTGTACGGCTGGCGTTATAAGGGCTACTGCAGTGGTAGGTATGATAGCTATTGCAGTGCTGGTACTAGGCGCTGCTGGGCGACGACGCAAACCATGGGGTCTTAGACGTCGTGGCGGACCCATGCGTTTAGGTTGCAGCGCTGCATCGGTTGTTGTCGTGGTGGAGGCAACGATAGGCGTAGCCAGCGGCAGGGCTTGTTGGACAGTGTTGCTGTTTGCGGCAGCCGCGGAGCCATTCGAAGGTAAGGGTCTTGGCGTGGCTGTCGGACCCGTGTTGTTATAATCGACAGGGGCTGTTTTTTCCGTGGTTCTAGGCCTAGGCGTATGAGGCGATCGAGGGGCGCTCGGTCTAGCACTCGCAGCACTACCCGTGGGTTTATTGGGATGATTCCGAGAACTGCCTTGATGGGGTCTTTGGCCTTGTTTAGGTGGCGCGACCGTATTATTTTTCGCAGTTGTGTTGCTAGGTATTGATACAGCGACAGCGACAGGTGCTTTCCCTGGACCGAATAAAGCTGTTAGCAGTTTTTTGACCAACCCTTTGGGTTTTGTTTGCAAAGGATTAGTGTTGTTTGACATTAAGTTTTTGACGACGGGTTCAGAGGCGATACTGCGAGGACGCGTTGTTGTATGTTCGCCAGGACGATTTTCAGGGCTACTGACAAGCGTATAGCTGGGTGCCGATAAATTTCTAGGACTGTGATCATCCGCACGCACCCGAGACACGGTGTAGTGTGGGGTTTGGAAATGCGGGTTGGGTATAACCACAAGCTTTACTTTATGGCGTTGTTCCATATTCGTGAGTGAGGATCGTTTCTCATTGATAAGATAGGTAGCAACTTCTACCGGTAATTCTATACGCACTTCACGCGTATTATCTTTAATACATTCTTCTTCAAGAACCCTTAAGACGATGAGTGCTAAAGAGCTTACGCTACTAATAGTACCCTGACCCTCACAACGAGGGCAGGTCATACGGGTAGTTTCACCCAGAACGGGTCTTAAACGCTGCCGGGACATTTCTAATAAACCAAAGCGTGAAATACGTCCTATTTGGGTACGGGCTCTATCGGGTACCACGGCTTCTCGCAGACGGGTCTCAACCATTTTCTGGTTGCGTGTTGATAACATATCAATAAAGTCAATGACAATCAGGCCACCCAAATCGCGTAGTCGCATTTGTCTGGCAATTTCATTGGCCGCTTCTAAATTGGTATTCAGGGCGGTTTCTTCAATATCCACACCCCGTGTCGCTCTAGCCGAGTTAATATCGATAGAGACTAAGGCTTCTGTATGATCAATCACCACCGAGCCACCCGAAGGCAGTTGTACGGTACGACGGAAAGCCGATTCAATCTGGTTTTCAATCTGATAGCGATTAAACAGGGGAATCGGATCTTGGTAAAGCTTAATGCGATTTAAAAAATCGGGTCTCAGTGTTTTAATATGGGCATAAGCCTCTTCATAAATAGCCGGATCATCAATGAGGACTTCTTCAATATCAGGACGCAAGTAATCGCGTATGGCACGAATCACAACATTACTTTCTTGATAGATCAGGCAGGGTGCCGATCGCGATTCGGCCGCTTGTTTAATGGCAGCCCATTGGTTTAGTAAGACATCTAGATCCCAACTTAATTCTTCTGGACTGCGGCCCAAGCCGGCAGTTCGTACAATAAGACCCATGCCTTCAGGGACAACCAGGCTATTGAGGGCCTCTTTAAGCTCTAAACGTTCTTCACCTTCAATGCGACGTGAAATACCACCCGCCTTGGGGCTATTAGGCATTAAGACTAAATAACAGCCTGCAAGCGTGATAAAAGTGGTGAGAGCGGCGCCTTTATTGCCTCGTTCCTCTTTATCAATCTGGATAACGATCTCACGACCTTCCTTCAAAACTTCCCGGGCATTGTTCCGGTTAAGCTCTTGGATCCCTAAACTTTCTAAAGTTTCCTTGGCAATTTCACGCATAGGTAAAAAGCCATGCCGCTCGGAACCATAATTTAAGAACACTGCTTCTAGGCTTGGCTCAAAACGCGCAATACTCGCCTTGCAAATATTACCTTTCTGCTGTTCACCGGGATTTTCAATGGCTAGATCATATAATCTGGGACCATCAATCAGTGCAACACGCAACTCTTCCCGTTGAGTCGCATTGATCAACATTTTTTTTGTTGGCATTAATTTTAACCACCACGAATACCTTTTGCCCCGCATTAGGCTCTTGATAAAGCGGGCACAACACCAAAAACATTCTTCTGCCTTACTCGAGAGCGTATCTAAGGTCAAAAGCAAAAATTTTTAAGCCGTGTTTCTTAATCGTAGAGGCCGGTCTCTGTGCCGGTCCTGTTTAACAACGATCTTCAGTATCAACAAGGCTCATATACCCCATTCTAGCAAAGCCAGCTAGACCTTGCTAGCAGATCTGATAGAATAGCCTCAATGATTAGTTCATCTACTTACATTTATAAGACGGTTCAGCACCTTGTGATTTCCGAAGCCTTCGAAGGACAGCGCTTGGATAATTTTTTGATGAATCATCTGAAGAAGGTTCCCCGAACCCGTGTCTATCGCATGTTACGCAAAGGGGAAGTGCGGCTTAATGGGCATCGTGTGAAACCCCATGATCGTTTGAAAGCAGGGGACAAACTTCGGATCCCACCGCTGTATACCTGTTTAGAGGCACCCCCTGTCTTGTTTTCATCCTCAGATAATTTAGTTGAATCGCTCGAAAAAAATATCCTGTATGAAGACAAAGATCTCTTGATCCTGAACAAACCAACGGGGATTGCTGTCCATGGGGGTAGTGGTTTACGTTTTGGGGTGATTGAGGCCCTTCGGCATTTGCGGGGTCCTTCAGTGTCCCTCGAATTAGTCCATCGTTTAGACCGAGATACCTCGGGTTGTTTGCTAGTGGCCAAGCGTCGTAGTAGCTTAAAAGCCTTGCATGAGGCCCTTCGAGAGGGGCGTGTTCAAAAATCCTATCTTGCCTTGGTACAGGGCGCATGGGCAGGGCATACGCACATTGATGAACCCCTGCAACGCTATCATTTGTCTTCGGGCGAACGTCGGGTAAAAGTCGCAAAAGAGGGTAAGCCTTCTTTTACCGAAGTGCAGCTTTTAAAAAATTATGGGGACGTCAGCCTTATTTTAGCTAAACCTAAAACAGGTCGTACCCATCAAATACGTGTTCATCTGGCTTTTATTGGCAATCCAGTGATAGGCGATATAAAGTATGGAGATAGGGCCTTGAATGCAGCGCTAGAGGCACGAGGCTTTCCCAGAATGTTTCTGCATGCCAGAGGCCTTGTTTTTCGCTTACCTGGTGCGACAAAAGCAATAGAAGTACAAGCACCCTGGGATCAAGTGTGGGCGTCATACCTAGCCACCTTATAAGGAATCAAAGCATGTTTAATGATTCATCGACCGCTCAGAGTTGGGAGCAACAAACGATCCAAACCGTATTATTGGAACATTTGCATGAGCAACGACGAGCGAGGCGTTGGGGGATTTTTTTTAAGCTAGCGACGCTTGTGATCATGATAGCCGTGCTAGGGAGTGTGTATGTTAAGGATCGCAGCCAAGTCGCTGTCTCTACACGCGAGCATACCGCCCTTGTAAATATTTATGGTGCCATTGCAGCGGATGAAGAAGCGAATGCCGATACGATTCGTGATGCCCTCAAAAGTGCTTTCCAAAACAAACAAGCCAAAGGTGTGGTTTTACGCATCAATAGTCCCGGGGGGAGTCCTGTACAAGCAAGACAGGTTTATAATGAAATCCGTGCTTTAAGAAAGCAATATCCTCGCACGAAGATTTATGCGGTCATTGAAGATATGGGCACTTCAGCGGCCTATTTAATTGCTTGTGCAGCCGATCAAATCTACGCGGATGAAACCAGTTTGGTAGGTTCTATCGGTGTTAAAATAGAAAGCTTTGGTTTTGTCGATCTTTTGCAAAAAGCCGGCATTGAGCGCCGTGCCTATACCGCTGGAAAATATAAAGATATTTTGGATCCCTTTTCACCCATGGGTGAAGTCGAGAAGCAACATATTTTAGAGGAATTGAAGGTAACCCATGATGCTTTTATTCAGAATGTTCGGGAAGGGCGCGGTAAGCGTTTACAGGAGACCGATCTTGTATTCTCAGGCTTATTTTGGTCGGGTAGCCGGGCTTTAAAATTAGGGCTTATCGATGGTTTTGGAGATGCGGATTTTGTGGCACAAACCCTCGTGAAAGCCAAAGATTTAGTCGATTATACGCCTGATATCAATCTTATCGATAAACTTACACGTCGTATGGGGGCTTCGATAGAGACAGCGCTTTCTTTGAGACAAACTTTCATGCAGCAGGGCTTGCACTAGGGGCCCTCACGCTTTGCGAGAGAGGATATTTGCGAGTACAATCCTTTTTTAGAAGTTATTAGTTGACGAACTTTTAGCTGCTGTGTCAGAGTCTGCACACTGTGCACCCGTAGCTCAGTTGGATAGAGTATCTGGCTTCGAACCAGGTGGTCGGGAGTTCGAATCTCTCCGGGTGCACCCTAAATTCTTCAGCTAAATCAAACACTTACGCTCCTGATTGATGTGCCATTGTCATGGTGTCAACAGCCCTTGTGGCCA
>JACCDN010200633.1_pt1 | contig 10207 bp, 16 predicted proteins | sample 7441691 | NCBI WGS metagenome assembly JACCDN01 (sample SAMN15323439, study PRJNA562643) | freshwater metagenome | isolation source: river surface water | place: USA:Blue River Watershed | collected 2017-08-16
CCACGCTACGCGGGGGCGGTGCGACATTCCCTCTGGTCGGTGTGGCGGCAGCGGCAAGCCGTGCTCCACGCTCTTGCTTGATTTGCTCGGTAGGCTTGGCCTTCGCTTCATGGAATAAATCAAGCATCTTGATTGCATCCCTTGCGCTTGGGCTATTTGCCAGTTGTTTGACGTCAGGTGTCTGCACGGAGAACCAGGTCGCGAAGTCGCTGGTCTTCACCAGGTCGCGCCAGTCTTCGTACCTACCCTCGATCTTGGCCTCTTCCAATTGACGACCAATCTCTGCTTTCGATTCTGCAACCTTCTGGTTCACGTAGGTCGATACCTGTTCTGGCGTCAAACCTTGCGGCACCTGAATAGCAGAAATCTTGGCTGAGACGTAGCCTTCCATGGCGTCGGCCCATTCCGGGAAATCTTGCTTGAGCTGCTCCCACTTCTCCGGGTTGGCAGCTGCGCTGGCGATTGCTTGTTGGCTAGGCGCGTCGGTAGGGGCAACTTGTTGTTGCGCCTTACGTGCCTGCTCAAACTCTCGCTGCATCGCGGCCACACGACCTTCGGCAGTCTTTACGTGGTGCAGCAGTTGGGTGTTAGCTTCTTTGATCTCATCGATCTCGGCGAGTTTCGCCTTGACCGCATCCGGCAAAGTTGCAAAGGGATCTGCAGCTACTGGTTCAGGGTCAGGCGTTGGTTCGACAGGCGGCGGTTCATCGACTGGTTCGTCAACCGGCGCTGGATCATCTAAATTGGGCAGCGGTTCGCCGGCCTCTTTAGCATTTGCTTCCTCGTTCCAAATATCCTGCATCTGCTCCGGGGTGAGCTTGTTATCCACAGTTACCCTCCTACAAACGAAAAAAGCCGCTCATGGCGGCTGTAACGGGTCCAGAGTCGTTTAATCGACCGGTGGTCCCACCACTTCACGGGCTGCCTGTTGAGGCAGGCCGATTAGTCTCTTTAGTGCGCGGATCTCGCCACGCAGCGCCGAGGTTTCCTCGATGGTTAAACCCAGCGCATCATTCTTAGTTCGAGCCTTGGCAATCTCTTGCTCGGCCCACACTCGGACCTTGTGCCAGACAGGATTTGAAAAATCGATCATAAAATGACGAAAGCCCCAGCTTCTTGGGCCAGGGCTTCTGATGCTGTTTCTACTCGTGGCAGATCAGCTAAAAATTGGACGCAATGTCTCACCGATTGATTCTACGGAGGTTTTTTGCAGTGTCAAAAAGTTATTTGGCTTTGTCTTCCTTGCCATCCAACTTGTCGTAGATCCGGTTCACCATCTCTTCTATCCGACGCATGGCATCGGTGAAGTCTTCCTTGCGGACGTAGTTTTTCGGGAGGTCAGTCTCAAGCTCGTGCAGGTCTTTGCGTAGGTCAGCCACGGCATCCCATAACGTCCTGGCAATCCAGCCTAAGACGCTGAGCAGCACACCGCCAACGACGTTAAATAATGTCTGTAGATCCATGGCGACGCCTTTCATGGCTTATCTTCCGTGCCGTGTTGATGAGGTATACCGTGACCCCTAGGAGCCACAGGATTTCGAATATTTCGATTACTGTGTCTAAAGTCATTTCGCGCCACCCTGGTCATTGACCCACCCCTGCAGATCGATCAGTTGTTGCGTTGTTTCGGCGCATCCAACTGCCAGTTCTGGGGCAACAGAAATGTAGTGGGCGGCGGCTTCAGCAGGTTGGCTGGTGCTGTCGGGTACGGCGGACAAGGCGCTGCCACTGGCTGGGCTGCGCAGGCGGAGAGCAGCATAAGTGCTGCGAATGCTGGCCAAGGATTTTTCATAGCTTTCCTTTGCTTTCTGGGTGATTCGTTCTTGTTCGTTAATCTTCTGATCGTTGATCTGCTCCTGGGCTTGGGCGATGGCTTTGACGTTTGCTACGTAGTCATCGAACTTGGCTTTCTCGTGGGCGTAGCCCTTGTAGTAGCCAGTCGAAAAGACGACGACAGCAGCAATGAAGACAGCCAGCACTTTGGCGGCCGGGGTAGTCACAAGCCCAAACATAGGTTCATCTCCTCGATGCGGCGTTTGGTCAGGCCGGGCAGAACCACGCCGTTTGATTTATTCCACTTAGGTAATTCTCGGCAGGCAGCTTCGTAGTTACCCTGGCTTAGGTATTTGGAAGCGGTGCTCTTGCAGGCGACCTTGGGGCCAATGTTGTAGACAGCATCAGCGAAAGCCAGCAGGACGTGATCAGGCAAGCCTGGGTGACAACGCTCGACAATACGAACGGCGTCCAGCATGTCATCGTTGAGCATCTGTTTGCACTCGTCCACGGTGTAGCGTTTACCGCTGACCACGTCTGGCCCGGTATGGCCATAGCAGACAGTAAGGATCGGGTCATTAGGTCGCGGGTCGTAGTAGGCATGCTGTCTGAATCCCTCAAAGCCGGCAGCAATCGTGGCGGCCAGCGCGGCAATCGCCGTCAGTCGTTTGGTGCGGTCGTTCATCAGATACCCTTCTGAGCAACCAGGCGCGCAATGAAAGCCAGCGCCGTGAAAGCGGCAGACAAACCGGCAAAGATGCCAGGCTCAAAGCGGTCTCCCAGCAATGGCAGCGCTACCTCAATGCCCGACAACAAACCGGCAACAATGATGAAACGCAGACTCCAGGAACGACGCATGATCTCAAGCCAGTTGTCGTAGAACCTCACGCCGATTCCTCGATCAGTAGCTCGATGTCTTGTCCGCTGTCGTAAGCGCGTTCAAGATCAACGAGTAGCTTCTCAAGCGCAATGAAGCCGTTAACAACTCCGAAGCTATTACGGACAGTCCCAATTGCCACCCCATCCACATGAGGGCCATAGGGTTTGGCTGGATAAATCCAGTACTCGTCATCAGCGATAACCCGGGGGAGCTCTTGACGAAATTCCTCATTGAACTCGACCAGGACGGGGTATACCCCTGCATCGATATCACCTTCCCCATCACCGCCCTCCAGTGAGAAGCACAGATACACGTTGTTGACGTAGAGGCGCCCCATACCGTGAGCCTCACGAACCAGTCGGAGTTTCATATCAGGCAAGCTCTCGCAGCTGGTAGATGACGGCGTAGTAGTCGGCCAGGATCTCGTCGATGATGTTCTGGATAAACGACGGGGCTTCGGGTCTGTTATCTTCGATCCATGCAGCCTGCTGTTCCAAGATCTCAGCGGCGCCACCCTTGAACTCGTTCTCAAGCAGCGGGATATCTTCCAGCTTCTTGCCGGCGTAACCCATCCACACCTCGGCCAGACGGTCTGCCCGGTCAGGGATAGACTCGTACAGATTCTGCAGGGCAACGTGGTCACTGCGACTACCGGTAAGTAGATGCGCACGGCGCGACAATTCCGCGCCAAGGAAGACCATGGCGATCAGCTTTTCCATTTTGTGTCCTTACGTTGAGTAACGAGCACGCGACAGGAGGCCAGCAATCGCCGATCCGCCTGAGCGTTCTGTTTGGGTATTGGCACGCATGCCAGCGATTAGGCCGTCGTCTGCGTTGCGCTCCATCTGGGCCAGTGTCTGCTTGCCTGCCAGAGCATCCATCTGAGTCTTGGTGAACCCAGGATCTTTCGGGGCCTCTACCGTGAATACAGGCTTAACCGCAGTGAAGTCACCGGGCTTCTGTACGTTGGGCGCAGTAGGCGTGCTGGGTGCGCTAGGCGCTGCGCCTGGGTAGAAGGTCGACATCAGGTAGTTACGCTGCGACTCTGTCTGTGCCGGGTTACCGCTATAGCTGGCCAGCGCGTTGTACATCTTTTCAGGGGAGCCAGTACGGTTGCCCAGCAGAGGAATGCTGACGGTTACCGATCCGTTCTGCCAGGTGTTGACCTTGTCGTTGTAGCTAGCAACTTGCGACTGGTAGGCAGGCAGCAGATTGCTGTTGTAATTCTTTACAGCCTGGTCATAAGCCAGCACAGCGGGGTTGGTGTTGTACGCCTCAACCAGCGCCTTGTATTCGTTCAGCTGCTTGTTGTAGACGTCCGCGTCGAAGTTGAACTGACGCTGCGCCTTGCCATACACATTGAGGTCCGTCGCAAACTTATCTGCCGTTCGCTGGAGCATTTGGGTATTAGCCATGGCGACCTCCTTAGATACCGGACCCGGTCATCATCTTGATCCGCTGCTCGGCGGCAAACAGCTCTTTCTTGCCACGCTCTTTGATCGCGGTATCGGCCAACTTGGCCTTGATCTGATCCAGAGTGAGCTTCTCGCTCTGGGCCAGCTTAAGCATCTCGATCTCGCGTTGCATGGCCAGCTCTTGCAGTCGGGCTTCTTGCTGCATCTGAACCACGGCCAGTCGGCCCTGGGCTTCGGCCTGGGCAACCTGCCCCATAATCTGAGCCTTCTGCCCTTCTGTCTGAGCACGCATCTGGGCGGCAATGATTCGCGGATCTTGTGGCTGCTGCTGTTGTGCGGCCTGGGCCTGCTGCTCTTTGATCTGGTCGATCTCTTCGTCCGACTTGAATACTTCGACGGGGTCGATGTGCTGAGCCTGCAGTGCCTTCTTGAACAGCTTCTCGTTATCGAGATAGATGCCGTACACCGGGTTGGCGCCAGCAGCCAGCAGGTTCATAAAGGCTTGGTTCTGGATGTCACGGATCAGGAGCGCCGACGAACCACGAGCGTCAATGCTGTAGTCGCCTTTGATGTCTTCCTTCTCGTTGTACATCATGTTGTAGTCGTAGTAGCGGCGGATGTGCGGCTTGGTCACATAGTCATCGAACTGCTTGACCAAACGGCGCAGCACCACGTTGGCTGCATTCATCAGCATCTGCATGCCGCCGACTGTGTCCGGGGCATTTGTCTTCTCGCCCTGAGTCAGCTGTGGCAATCCAGTTTCCTGGTCGGCCAGCTCACTGGCCATGGCGATGATCTGCGAGAACTCTTGCTGGTGATTGTTGAATTCAAACGTGGCAAAGGCTTTGCTCACGTCGTCGATATCGTCAGTGGCGTACCAGATCTTGCGACCGGTGATCTGCCACTGCTTATCGGCCGGGGTAATGACGGATGGCTTGCAGACAATCTGAGGGCCAGAGCTGGCGCCTGAGTTATCCATCATCTGACGCCAGGCAGCGTTGAGCACCTTCTGCTGCGAACGCATCATGAATGGGATGCCGTAGCCCCACACCGAGCCAGCGACCTTTTCCCAAGGGAATGTATCGTACGGGATATCCCCGGTGTCCAGCGGGTTCAGGAAGGCCTTTACCACGGTGCTGTTGATGAACACGACGCAGCCAGTGATAGAACGCAGCTCATCCTTCTCGCCGACGTCGACACCAACGCATTCCAGGTCATCGTGGGACACTTCGCCCCAGTAGGTCCAGACTTCGTAGATGTCCTTCATCTGCTCGCGCTGATCTTCGTCGGTCAGCTCAGTCATCGTGGCTGAACGTTTCGGACCCTCTTCCAGGACAGCACGCAGACGATCTTTGAAATAGCCAGGTTGCTTAGCCAGGTCACGCACCTGCTTTGCAGTCAATGTGTCGCGCTCGTAGACGCCCTTGCCATTGTGGATCGATTCGCCACAGGCAGGGTCAGGGAAGAAGTTACGCGGGTCAACACGGAACGTTGCCGGGTTTACCTCTTCAACAATCTGGATGACCTGTACCTGCTGGCCTTGCGCATCGCGCATCGGTTGCCAGGCTTTACGTACACGGTTGGTCACGATCGGTCCCTTGAGTACACCGGTACCCAGGACAGCAGCATCGTGGATCATCTTGCGGACTTCACTGTTGTAGTCGCACTCATTGAGCTGGTCGTCGATCTCGCGCTGCATCGCTTCGGCACGCTTAGCAGCGATCTCTTGGATACGACGAGCAATGTCTTTCTCGCGGATTGGTTGACCCTCTGGGTTAACCATCTGCTGGCCGCTATATGGATCAACGGCCGGGGCATCAGACTGGCTCATGTCAGACAGCTCCGGGATCGGCGTCGGCTGGATACCCCAGTTGCGATCATCGGTAGGCAGGAGAATGTCAGCCAGGCGTGACTCGCCGGCATTGGTCTTCTGACGGGTCAGGCCAATGAATACGGTTGAACGTTGTGGCTTAGCGCCTTGAGTCGTTACTGGATAGCCTTGCTCGACCGACGTCATCATCTGGCTGGCAGCCTTGTTGATGTTGTCCTTCGAGTTGTACTGATCCAGGTCTTCGATCCAGCGCTTATCGACCCCTACGCCGTAACGGGCACGGACCCATTCGTCTCGCATCTTGGCGAGCGAGTGGCCGAACTGCTGCATCCGCTCTTCCTGCTGCTGACGCAGCGTCTCTTCGTCTACCATCTCAACTTCGACGTCAATGTTCTGTGCCTGAATGTCCATAGGTGTTTCCCGTTCCAGTCAAATGCTGGGTTTTGTAAACAATGTGAATCAATAGCCAGTCACCGGGTCGTATCCGCCGTTGGACACTACCGGGGCATTCGCGAACGGATTGACCTCTTCATTGGTCAGCTGCTCAGCAATCACCCCGACGTAGCGCCATACGTCAGCCCCGTGGCTGTACTCATCGTGAACCGGTGCGCCCGGCTCGTTGGTTGATTTGTTCACCGCCCGTCGGTAGCGCTTCAAGCACTCCATCAGGCGGGACGTTTTGATCTTGTCGAAGTAGGCCCGGCGTAAAGCCATGCGAGCCATCTTGATACCCTGCTCAATGCCGACGTTAGGAATGATCTTCGGACGCTTACTGCCCTTGAGCATCTTGCGCAGAATGTCCTGCGTCGACTGGCCGGTCTTAAAGTCTTTGTGCGTACCGTCGTGAGGAATCCAGTGATCACCCCAGCGGTACGGCTTGTTGTTCAGGATGTCAGCGTAGTGGTCCAGCGTCTTATGGCTATCTTCGATGTAATCGACTACGGCCAGGCCTGTTGGGCCAACGCGCTGTACCACGGCTATCGCCATGCTGTCATTCCACCCCAGGTCCCAGACGCTATGCGCCAGGCACTTAGGATCGTAGGGCAGCAAGGTGAACCGGCCTTCAACCATGATGTCAGCGACCTCATCAGCGTAGATCGCGCCTTCAACGGCTGAGCGGCACTTGCCTTCCCAGATATTCTTGTAGTCTTCCGGATTCGTTGCCTTGCAGTGCAGACGCTCCTGCTCCAGCTCTTCCGGAAAATACGGGTTGTCCGTGTAGTTAACCTCACACACCCAGCTACGGGGCGGCGTGTTCACTACGAAGCGAACCCAGGCCTCATCGGTGTCCAGGTTCGGGTTAAATGTCACCCAGATCTCAGACCCGGGCTTACGGATGGTCGGGATCAGCACGTCCCAGGACTTCTTCGATACCGAGTGGGCTTCTTCAATCCAGACGATATCGGCGCCTTCGAACGACTTGATCGAGTCGACCGTGTGTTGCTGTAGGCCAGAGAATGAGAACGTCGTGCCGTTACGACCACGGATCTCAGTGTCTAGCACCTGGTAGAAGCCTTCCATCCCCATGCGCACAATCGTGTCGTGCAGCAGTTGATGTACGGATTCCTTCAAGCTCTTCTGTACCTCACGGGCACAGAGAATGCGCAGCGGCTTGCCAGCCCCTTCCAGTAATAAGGCAGCAGCGTACGACCAGCTCTTCGAGCTACCCCGTCCACCGTAGGCCACCTTATAGCGGTAAGGCTTAAACAGCTCCTCTGCCCATTCAGGCAGCTCTACGCAAGCCTCAGTCGCGTTTGCCTGGCTTAACAAAGCTCACCTTCACGCTGTGATCCAGGGCGCCAGATACGTCGACCTTGTCCGTCAGGAAGCCCAACATCTTGGCCTTGCCCATCGTGGCAGCAACAGCAGCAGAGCTCTGCGGCGTCTCCTGAGCCAGTGCCATGGTACGAGCCTGTTCGAGCTCATTGAGCAGGTCTTCGATGCTTGTCTGACGCTTGATTGCAATGGTCTTACGCATCGATTCGATCCTAGCCGAGACCTTGACGTTCTCCAGAACCTCGTGCGCCTTGCGGTGTACAGATTCTGGCTTCATCTTTCCTGCGTCGTAGCTATTGCGGTAGGCCTCACTGGCGTTACCGGTTTTGATGAACTCGTGGCAGAAAGATTCCTGCTTCTCGGTCAGTCCGTGCTCATTGGCTGCGCGGCTCATGGTCCCCTCTGGTGGTTAGTGTTCGAGCCTTTTTTCTTTCAGGCTCTGTAGGAGTAGGAAGAACGGGATCTGCTCAGGTGGAGCGTAGAAGGCTTGACGCTTCATCTCCAACTTTAGGCAGATCGCCGCCACCGTCCGCTCGATTGCCGAGAGACGGGATTCCAGATCCTGGTTGATCATTGGTGTTATTCGACGATGACCCAGTCTTCGGCCAGCATGTCGGTCTGGCTTGCTAGCCAGGGCACGATCATGCCGCAAGCTGTGCGCATGTCGATGTGGGCGTGATAGCTAATCTCTGTCCCCTCTGGATAGATACCCAGGAGAGGTGGACGATTAACGGTGAAACGTGAACCTGGCACCAGGAATAGGAACATGCCTTGGCCGTTCCATCCCAGTCGAGATACCTTTGCGCCCTTCTTCAGGAGAGCAATGGCATCACCAAAGTTGAGAAGGTCCATTAGACTTTCCCGTTGATCAGGCCGCCGTTGAAACCGGCTGGGGTCTTCTTCACGCCGCCGCCTTCTTTAGGCTGGGTCTTGTTCGTGCCTGGCAGAGGAACGTTTACCTTGTTAGGCAGCGTGCCAGCGCCTTGAGTTTGGTTGCCACCGACTTTGCCGGCAGCGATCGAAACGTTACGGCCAGCGGGGTTGCTATAGGATTGTTCAGCCATGATCGGCTCCTTTGGGGTTAGGCCATCAGGCCAGGTTGGTTACGTGAAGCCGCTTCTTTGTTCCAGGCGTCTTCGTAGTCTTCAGCAGGCTCTGCGCCTTGCTCGGCTGGGGTCTCGCCCTTTTCTTCGCCGATCATCCGTTCAATGAACTGAGCACACTCAGAAGCGCTATCGCACTCGTACGGCTCTTCCATCTCGGGACTTTCGACCACGATTCGGCCGTCGTCTTCCAGTGTCACAGTCAGTTGGATCATCGGGATACCCTCAAAACAAAAAAGCCCACCGGGATTGGTGAGCTTTTTTCGGGCGCAATACGCCGAGGACAAGTCTATGGGGTATGTGTCAGGAAATCAAAAAGTTATGGGTGGGGTACTCGCTGCATCTATCGGGCTCCAAGTAACGGCGATCAAGTCGCTCGTTCGCAGGGAGGGAGTCGTATCCCAATAGCATCCGCTTTCCCCCGTAACTGGAGCGGACGGTCGGGATTGAACCGACGACATTCTGCTTGGAAGGCAGAAGCTCTACCACTGAGCTACGTCCGCGTAAGGGCTGTTGGTGGCCGGTACTGATCTCCGGCTTATGTGCGTTTTTGACTCGATCACTTTGACAGAAGCCGTAGTCCGCTCAGGTGTCACCCGCTGTCACGGAACATCCAACTGCCGCACATAGCATCGTTACTGCGCATTCACCAACACGGCTGGCGACTGAATGGAGCGGCTATCTCCATGTCCGTGTCTGATTGCCAATCAGGATTGTCAATCGCCATGCGTGTTAGTACCGGTAACGATAATCCGGTGCTGGTGCCGCCCGGTAGCGCCGACTCGCAAGCCAGCTTCCCGAGCCTTCCCTTCCGCTACGCAGTCAGGCCAGCCGATCAAGCCGCCGGTCTTTCCCGGCCGTCAATACGAAATTTCCCCGAATCCCCCGACATGGGTTGATTGGAGCTTTCATGTTGCCATAATCCACCCCATTAAAATAAATGTTGACTTCCGAAATCAACGGTGCTAGAGTGCGTACATGGACAGACGTTCTGTACATCTTTGATCAAGGTAGATCCCCGCTTCCTTACGGGTTACAACAGGAGAGATGAAATGAACTTGAGCGATGTTTACGCCATTGAAGGCGAAATCGAAGCCTCTGAAGTTGAGTACTACCAGTGCCTGCAACGCGCTATCAACGACGGCGCAGCATGGTCATTCCAAGGTTCCTACGGCAGATCAATGATGGAGTCCATCGAGAGCGGTTACTGCGCCCTAGGAACTAGCTCCGCTCGTGATTACTACGGTAACTACATACCGTCACGTCACGAAGTTAAGGAAGGCACCAAGGGCAGTCTGCAGTACGTGGAACAACTTCAAGGCCCTGTCTGGGTCGAACTGATCAGCAACGTCTAAGGAGATCATCATGCACGGACTTCAAACCATCAAGCGCCTAAATGCACAAGAACAGGCACGCGTTGACGCAGCGC
>JACCDN010986352.1_pt1 | contig 10207 bp, 9 predicted proteins | sample 7441691 | NCBI WGS metagenome assembly JACCDN01 (sample SAMN15323439, study PRJNA562643) | freshwater metagenome | isolation source: river surface water | place: USA:Blue River Watershed | collected 2017-08-16
GGGTGATTTCTTCAGCCTTAGCTGAATCCTTCAATACGCGGTTGGCATGCGCGAGTAGCTCTGAACGGTGCTCAGTGTAAAAAGCCCCCAGTTCAGCAACTGTCCATACGCTAAGTGCCACTTTATAGATCCTTCATTAACCGGTTTGTCCTACAGAATCAGCCGTCGCTGCCTCTATCCCCTACTACGAATCTCAGTCTAGATTGTCGCGGGAAGGGGACAAAACGGACATTTCCACTCATTCCAACTCTCCTTGAGGCTATCGTTCAACCATTGCCCGTGTGGGTATTTAGCTTTAGAGGAGCTTTGGGTCATGCAATTAATCCGGCGATATCGCTACGAAATTTTAATCACGACTTTGTGGGCAGTGACCGTAGCAGCGAAAATCAAGTTTGATGGTTTGGTCTTTGGCTTTGATTACGGGGTTTATCAACCTGATGGCAAGTTCTACACATATATGGCGCTTGATTTCTTCAATCACAATCCCGCAGATTCTGCCAAACAAGTTGTTGATTGGTACGCGATCCATGGATTCAAAATGAACACCTTCACCATCCAAGATTTAATGCCCGCAACTAGCTACGCCTATCCTGTGATTTCCCATCGCATTTTATACCCGCTGCTTTCCGCGCCATTCGTCGCACTGCTTGGGATCCCAGGAATGTTGGTAATCCCAGCTCTTGCCCTACTTGTTCTAATGCTTTCAATTCAGAAAATCTCGATTATTGCAAAAAAGCCGCTGATCGGATTTCTAATCGTATTGGCCTTCTCTAATTCATCAACTGTAATACGTTGGATGATCGCAAACTGCACTGATTCTCTGCTTGCTGGGCTTTTTGCATTAGTTCCTTTCTGTCTCTTTGGAATCCTACGAGGAAATAAATTTGCTCTGATTGGATTAGCAGTACTAATAATTCTCACTTCGGCAACACGTTTCATACTTCCAGTTTGGCTTGGAATTTTATTTGTTCTATTCATGAAAAAGATTTACCGCAAAGAAATCTTAGTTTTGGGAGCCTTGAGTATTGTTTCTGCCATTCCAGCGCTTAGCGCGCAACTCTCGACTGCGCTCTTGCCTGCTTCAGCATCAACTCCTACCTATCTCAAGGTCCTTCAACTTCCAATTGTTTTCTTCAAGGTTGTAGTAGTAGACATTCTAGAATTTGGTGTCCTCGATAGAGTCTTACTCCTGCTCTTGGCTATTACCGCAGTGCAAGCAATTCGACTAAGGAAGAATTTAAGCTCTTTGCTTTTTTGGGCAGTTTTAATTTCAACATACATGATTGGTGCGACAAACGGAACGTTGGGCGTAAATTTTAGATATCAAATGCCTGTATTGGTGTTCTGTGCTTGGGTACTTATTGATTCCTTTGAAGTAAATGGGGGCGGTTTACGACTTATCCCGCCGATTAAGAGAGATGTCATAATTAATAAAGCTAAGTAATAGTTGCAGGCTGCTGATACACAGAATTGCTGCCAAAACGATTGTTCCAGGCTGACTAGGGATTCCAGAATTCTTGCTGTGGATCCAAGTAGTTAAGCCCACCGAACTACCCCAGATTCCTAAGATTAATCCGGCGACCAATTGGAGTGTAGCCACACTGAAATCACGTACAAAATAATTCAGAGTGATGCGTTTGCAGGTATTTCTGATGTGGCGAGGAAAGAAATAGAAAATTGAATGTCCGATTCGCAGATTACTTACTTCATCACGATAAATGGCTGGCATAGGAACATCTAGTGCTCTCATTCCAGTTGCATTTAATTGATAAAGCATGTCACTTTCAAAGAAGTATCTATTATCTATGGATGCCAATTCCATAAGTGCCAGCGCTTCTGAACTGACTGCCGTGAACCCATTATTTGGATCAAATATGTGATAAAAACCTGTTGACAGTTTTGACATGAATGAAAGGACGACATTTCCAATTAATCTAATCTTGGGCATCTCACGAACTAGATTCAGAGAATAAAAGCGGTTGCCTTTAGTGTAATCAGATTCTCCATGGAGAATCGGCTTAATTAGGTTAGGAATGTGAGAAGAGTCCATTTGACCATCTCCATCAATTTTTACAATCACTTGGGCGCCCAGTTCCAAGGCCGCCAAGTAACCAGATTTCATAGCACCACCAACACCAAGATTGTCGAGGTGGCTAATAATTGTAACTTTTTTTGAAACTTTAGAATTCTTAAGAATTTCTCCAGATTTTTCAGGGCAGGCATCGTCTACTACTACAATGAAATCTACTTCCGGAGGTATAGACCGAACCACTTCCAAGATATGTTTAGAAACTTTGTACGCCGGAATGACTACTGCGACTTTAGCTTTCAACCCGGCAGGCGTTGGGTACATTGGTTGGATCTCACAATCTCGGGCTACTTTTTTCTATGACCGAGATTAGCTCATCGACGGATTTTGAGGCATTCATCGTAGGAAGTACTTCGTGGGCCCATTTATTTAAGTCAAAGAAAATTGCCTCTTGGCCATCACGTGCCTTTAGCATGAGTTGTGCAAGCGCTAAGGGCGCATCAGATCTAGAGACAAACTCCGGTGAAATGCCCAGGTCTACCGATGCGTTCTCCGGATAATCGATAAGTACCGTCGGAATCCCTCTTTCGGCTGCTTCTATCATTGCCAAGCCATAACCTTCACGCTTCGAAGGATGTATGAGTACAAAACTTTTTGTAAAACAGTCTTCGAGTTCGCCCTGTGGTGCATTTTCAATAAGGTTTACATATTCTGACATTGATTTCTTCAAAATCTCTTTCTCAATGTTTGACTTCAATGGACCCGATCCGACGATATGAAAAATGCCAGTCCAGCCAAGTTTCCTGAGCTCATATACGGCTTCCAAAGCCAAGAGTGGTTGCTTCTCTGCGACGAACCTACCTAAGAAAAGCACGTCATTTCTCGTGCTGAATCGCCAAGGTTGAATGATTTGAGGGTTCATGCACAAACCTGGCAGCAACATATTCTTTGGATTTTTACTATTTAATTGCTCTAGACATCTCTTCGAAAAAACAACTCTAACATCAGCCAACTTAGTAGCCAAGAACTGAAGGCAGTATCCAATTGTTCCTGAAAATTTTCCTAAATAAGATTTCCAATACTTGACTGACCAAATCTCAATCCACTCGACAATCAGCAGCCATTTTCTTCTAGGCCATATTGCAAGTGAGAATATTGAAAAAATTGGAGCTTGAACGCTATAAATTACATCAGGTTGAATCCTTCTGATGAGTGGTCTTATTGCTAGCGCAAAATTTATCGACTGTCTTATTGATCTCTTCCCATCAGCGACATAATGCCAGGTGCCGCACTCAACAGCGAAGTAAGAAACTTTATCTCTAGCCCCAACCACACCTGAAGCATTTATATAACTGACTTCGTAACCCCTATCAGCTAATTGCTTCCCTAGCCAAGTCATCCATCGTTCAAGGCCACCTTTATTCTCAGGAAATACCGCTTCACAGATGAGAAGTATCTTCATCTCTTCGAAGAGAGTCCTATAAATTTATTTACCTGTTCAGAAAGCAATAATTCAGCTGAAATTCCTTGACTATGAGATTTGTACCAGCTTGTTGTCCAGCGCATAGTCTCTTCAAAATCCAAAATATCAGTCCATTTTAATTTCTCTCGACTTTTTGAAGAATTCAGCAAGAGAAAGTTGCTTTCCTTCAACTGACTTTCATCTCTCACAACACTCACTGTTGAATTGGTGGATTCCCAATTCTTGACCAAGCTCTCTGCAACGTCTTTCACAGTTCGATTTGATTCAGGTAGGGGCCCAAAATTCCAGGTGACATCTGTTTCTTGCGAAAGCATGGAATCAATGAGTAAGAGGTAGCCGTTCAGGCAATCCAACACATGTTGCCAAGGTCTAATTGCATCTGGGTTTCTTAGGACTATATCTTCACCGGACAATATTGCAGTCACTGAGTCTGGAACCAAGCGATCAAGGGACCAATCGCCACCACCAATTACATTTCCCGCCCGTGCAATAGCAATCGGCGGAGCGGTAACACTCTTGATCCACGATTGAGTAAGGATGTCGGCTGCAGATTTCGATGCGCTATAAGGATCGTTTCCTCCAAGAGCATCCGTCTCCACATAAGCGACCTTTGAATTAGCATCTTGATACACCTTATCGGTTGTGATGATAAGGCAAGCCTTCAAGTTCTCTAGAGGCGTGATGGCACTTAGTACGTTTAATGTGCCGCCAAAATTTGTCTCGAAAGTTAGCTCTGGTTCTGCATAAGATCTACGCACTAAAGGTTGAGCAGCTAAATGAATGACAATTTCTGGTTGTATCTTGTGTATCGCTGTCTTAAGTGCATCTGCATTTCGAATATCAATTCGAAAATCGTATTCAAACTTATCTTTAATGTTTGAGTGGTTGAACAGAGATTCAGACTCTGGGTCCAAACTAATTCCGGAGACCTTATGGCCCTGAGCTAGCAATAGTGAAGATAGCCAAGTTCCTTTGAAACCAGTGTGGCCAGTGACGAGATAGTGCACTTAGATGCCTTTACTTTGAGCAAATTCCTGAATAGACGCAACAATGTAATCGAGCATCTCAATTGTGAGTGATGGATGTACCCCTACCCAGAATGACTGCGTCATAACAAAATCGGTATTTTTCAAATCTCCATGGAGCCTATGCTCGATTCCAAGGTAAGCAGGTTGCCTTAAAATATTTCCGGCGAACATTAGGCGCGTACCAATATTTCTTCCATTGAGGAAAGTAAGAAGCTCTGTGCGATCAATTCCTGTCTGTGGATCGATTGTTATCGGGCACCCAAACCAAGATGGCACAGATCCTGGGGTGGCTTTGGCGACGCTAAAACCTGGAATCTTCTCAATTCTAGATGACAGGTATTCAAAATTATGAATTCGAGATTGAGTAAATGCATCAATATGGTCAATCTGAGTATTTCCAAGAGCCGCCTGCATTTCACTTGCCTTCAAGTTATATCCGATATGACTATAAATGTATTTGTGGTCGTACCCCCGCGGTAATTCTCCTAGTTGCCACTCAAATCGCTTCTTGCAAGTATTGTCACAGCCTGTTTCGCAGTAGCAGTCTCTACCCCAGTCTCGGAAAGATTCGACTTGTTTTGCAACAAGAGGAGACTTAACAAACACAGCACCGCCTTCTCCAGTAGTGATGTGGTGTGCGGGATAAAAACTTACGGTCGCTGTATCTCCAAAACTGCCGGTCTTTTGCCCTTTATATGTGGATCCAAGTGCATCACATGAGTCTTCGATGAGCCATAAGTCATGCTTTTCGCATAGCGCCTTGATTGCATCCACATCAAATGGATTTCCTAGTGTGTGTGCCAACATAATCGCCTTGGTTTTGGATGTGATGGCTTCTGCTAGCAAGTCTGTATTAACATCCATAGTTTCTAAATCAATATCTACAAAAACCGGCTTCAGTCCATTTTGAATAATTGGATTTACGGTAGTCGGGAACCCCATCGCAACTGTGGCCACTTCATCGCCAGCCTTAAGCGCTCGCTTTCCAAGTTTCGGACTTGTCAGTGCGCTCAAAGCGCATAAATTTGCACTTGATCCGCTGTTTACGAAGAGTGCTTTGCGTACACCAACATACTGGGCCAATTTTCGCTCGAAACTCGCCGTAAAACGACCGGCAGTAAACCACCCATCTAATGCGGATTCTACGATTGATGAATAGTCGGAAGGAAAAAGATTCTTCCCCGAAACAGGAACTGCCGAAACTCCAGGCTCAAACTTATCTTTTTTCAAGGCTAGTTCAGCAAACTTTTCAGTTAGCTCAAGAATTTGGCTCTTGATGGAGTCAATCAATTCGTCTGACATTATTTCCTTTATTGAGCCAAGTTGGATAAAAGTTATTTTATCTCAAGTTTTCGGACAAACCTTTTGAATTTGGTCACCCCTTTCCATTTCCGAGGCCAAATATTAGGGTTTGCATGCCTCCGGTTAGGTGTTCAGACCCCCACTTCGTCAAGATTCTTGAGTGACCGTCGGTAATGAGTGTTGAGTCACCATAAACTTGGAATAGAAAAGTAAGCGTTTCTTCCCATAGAGCGCCCCGCTCAGATTCCCACAAGTTCTTAAATACCTCAATCGTGAGAGTTGGTCTGTGGGCTGACAAAATCTGAGCCATTCCCTTAATCACTTCTGGCTCGTGACCCTCAACATCAATTTTGATCAAACCGGGGATTAAGAGTGGGTGCTGCAGAATATATTCATCGCCTGTAGTTATTTCAAACTTGTTTGCGGCTTCCGAAGGATCGATGTCTAATTTTATTCGCCCTGCACCCGGTCGAGAATTCTCAGAAAACATTTCACCAATTCCGGAATGGCTGGATAACGCCTTTCTCTCGATGAGGCAATTAGAAATATTGTTTAATTCCAAATTTTTGGCTAGTAAAGAATGTATTTCGTTATTCGGTTCAAAAGCGACAACTTGCCCTTCCGGAAACCTCTTTCCAAATAAAACTGAGTACAGCCCAACGTTTGCGCCGATATCCCAGAAAACGAGGCTCTCGGGGAATATTGCACTTTGGAGAATATCAAGCTCTTGCTTTTCGTAAGTGCCGAGATAAACGCTTGGGAAAAGTGTTACATCTTTCCCGATGATAAAACGGGAACCGCGAAAAGCAATTTCGGTTTCAAATTGGTTCCTATACCTAATTGCTGCATATTTTTCATATAATTGAATGAGAAGCCGAGAATTGTAAAGTCTAAACATTGGAATAAGTCTTCTTAACACACTTTCCATGATTGTGAATCCCCCCCACTGAGTAGACTATTTTCTTATTCTGTTTATGAACTTGTCTAAATGAAGAATACTGTTGGAAAAGTAGAAAGAATTCTTGCGCAGTAGGCTAACACATACGCCAATTGGAGTGCAGGTGCAGTAAAGAGTGGACAAAGAATTAGAACAATTGATTGCTGAAAGGGATTGCTTTTTACTCATTTGATTTTCTCTGAAACAAATACAGCTTGCTTCTTTCAAAATAAGAGAGCAAACAAACTGGTAAAGGTTAGGAATCTTCAAATCAATTCAAACTTGACTCCTTCAAAGCGGCCTAACTAAAGATAGAAATCAATTTCTTAAAATTCTTGGAAGGATGCATACCTAAGACAGTTCCTTGGACTTAGGTAATCTACCCAAAGGAAGCTGCCTAGCTTTGCAGAATATAAGATATTTCGATGTCGAAATGGAAAAATTGTTGGTTTAGAAATGACTTTTTAGTCCGGTTGGCTATAGTTCGCTCATGAAGAAAATACTAGTCGCAGGTGGTGGTGGGTTCATTGGTGGTTACTTAGTTAGGGAACTTATCTCAGCAGGTCATACGGTAACTTCAGTAGATATCAAACCAATCGATGAGTGGTACCAAGTTCACTCGCAAGCTTCAAATTTCAGCAGAGATCTCTCGTTGTTAAGTGAATGCGAACTTTCAACGAAAGACATTGATGAGGTTTATAATTTGGCTGCCGATATGGGTGGTATGGGATTCATTGAAAACAATAAAGCTGCATGCATGATTAGTGTTTTAATTAATACTCATTTGTTGATCGCTGCAAGAAATAACAAAGTCGGTAAATTCTTTTATGCCTCTAGCGCTTGCGTTTACAACGCGAGTAAACAAGATTCGGAAGATAATCCAGGACTGAAAGAGGAAGACGCTTACCCGGCAATGCCTGAAGATGGTTATGGGTGGGAAAAATTATTCTCCGAACGGATGTGCCGACACTTTTACGAGGATTTTAATATCGAGACACGAGTTGCTCGCTATCACAACGTATATGGACCCCTCGGAACTTGGGATGGAGGTCGCGAGAAGGCACCAGCCGCTTTGGCTCGAAAGGTTGCTTTGGCAAAAATTAATGGGTCTGGTTCGATAGAAATTTGGGGAGATGGAGAACAGACAAGGAGTTTTACTTACATCGACGATTGCATAAAAGGAACTCTCTTACTCATGGACAGTGATGTACGTGAACCCATCAATATTGGTAGCGATCAAATGGTTTCAATCAATCAGATGGCGGGAATTCTGGAAGACATAGCTGGGATTGAGTTAGATCGACATTACAATTTGAATGCCCCAAAGGGCGTTAGGGGAAGAAACTCGGAGAATTCAAAGATTAGGGAACTTCTGGAATGGGAGCCCACAATCTCATTAGAACATGGCCTTCTTGAAACTTACAACTGGATTCAACAAGAAATTCTCAATAAGGCGAAGGGAAAACAGTAGTGACAACTGCTCAAAGGAATCTGGTGGTAGTTGGCTGCGGAAAATTAGGAGCTCCGCTTGTTGCGTGCCTGGCAAGTGCAGGGCATAAAGTTGTTGGTGTTGATGTAAGCAAGGAATTGATAGAGAATCTTGATTCAGGAACTGTCACCTGGAATGAACCGGGATTGGCCGAGTTGATAGCAAAGAATAAAAAAAATATTAATTTTAAAGAAAATTACGTAGATGCCTTCAAAAATGCAGATGCTACATTCATCATCGTCCCAACTCCAAGCATCCCATCTGGAGAATTTAGCAATAAATTTGTGCTAGACGCGGTAACCAAAGTTGGACAAGAATTATCGAAAGTGCTTCAAAACAAACATTTAGTAGTGATAGTTAGTACCGTTATGCCAGGTAGCACCCAAGGGATAATCAAAGAAACGCTCCTTGACGCTGCAGGGGAATGCGCCAATAAAATTAAAATATGTTATTCACCCGAATTCATTGCATTAGGTACGGTAATTAAGAATATGCAGTTCCCTGATATGGTTTTAATCGGTGAGGAAGACAAGGAAGCTGGAGATTTGCTCGAAGAGATTTCATTATCGGTTGTCAAAAATCAGCCTAATGTGATGCGATTGAGTCTGTCAGAAGCGGAAATATGCAAAATTGCAGTCAATTCTTTTGTAACTACTAAAATCAGTTTCTCCAACCAAATATCTGAAATATGTGAAATGACTCCTGGAGCTTCAGCTCAGAGAGTTCTCTCGGCGATTGGCGCTGACTCAAGGATTGGGCGAAGTTACCTGAGTGCGGGCACTGGATACGGTGGACCGTGCTTTCCACGGGATAATCGAGCGTTTTGGAAATTTGCGAACTCCGTGGGGGTCTCTGCAGATCTTTCCAGCGCAACAGATGCAATTAATATGCGGCAAGATTTAAGAATAATTCGATTGTTGGAACGTAACGTCGCCACGGGTGGGAAAATCTTAGTTGTCGGGTTGTCTTATAAGCCGGATACCGATGTGATTGAAGAAAGTTCGGCAATTGCATTTATCGAGAAGGCGCAAAAGGCCGGCTACTTGGTTGATGCTGTTGATGATTATGTTACAGAAGTTCATTTAGATCAGCCCCTAAAGATCTTCACGACAGAATCTCTAGATACCTACGACTACTCGGCAGCAATTCTTTTTGTACCAAGTAATAAATACGTGCGCATCTCTGAGTTTATGAATATGCAAACAAAGCTTATTGATTTATGGGGCCTTTGGAAAAGTGATCGCAAACATGATTACGTAAGGCTAGGTAACTACTTTGAAGAAAAATAATGGAACTATTAAAGTTAAATTAGCGGGTGGTGCGGCCGCACAATGTATTGCGTTGATGAACAGTGTTTATCTGGAGAAAAAATTAAACAGGAAATTTGAATTACATTATTTTCCTCATAGCACTGGGACTTACTGGCCATTTGCAATTGATTTCCTTTTGAAGCCAGGAGAGCTTGCATCTGCAGGCGAGCTAATTACTGGCTTCACACCCACAAGCAATCTAGAGGTTGGAAAAATAATTCGCACGCACCCCCTTTCCAAAAAGGGAATCAACCATGAAAAAATACTCTCGCGCCTAAGAAAACTTAAATTAGAAAGATTTCTTCAAAAATTTAGGGGTGAATCCGCTCTTTTGGCATCATTGAAAAATCTGGAGAAAGTTAGTAGTCGGACCAAGGCAGTTTCTGGCGGATTTGTACCTCTCTTTAATGAACAGGTTAATTTAGAAATGGGAAGGAGGTTCGAGGCCGCTGGCAAAAAATCGCCTTTCTCTCTCGCACTAAATGAGGAATCAAGACCAGACGTTGTACATTGTTTGTAATTGATTTAGAGTGAGAGGAAAATAGAAACTATTTTTATTCTTTTCTTTAAGCAAAAAATTTCAACGATGAAACTTGACGCAGTTACGCTTTCGCAAAAATTAATCCAGA
>JACCDN011048069.1_pt1 | contig 10206 bp, 10 predicted proteins | sample 7441691 | NCBI WGS metagenome assembly JACCDN01 (sample SAMN15323439, study PRJNA562643) | freshwater metagenome | isolation source: river surface water | place: USA:Blue River Watershed | collected 2017-08-16
GCAGGCATCGTAGGTCCTCGGACCGTTGTGGCAAGCGGTCAGTATGGCGAGCAGCGAGAGCATGAAAGCACTGCTGCAAAACCGGGCTATGCGGGTGGGTCTCATGGTGCATGAAAAGGCGCTGACGGGGGCGCCGAGTCATTTGAATACTGGAAAATATTGTAGCCAGAATTTGTCTTGCTGGTGCTGCACGAAGGTGCAAAGGCCCCGACAGGCTCAGGGAAACGGCGTCGGCGTTGCGGGGGGCGAAGTTTCTTGCGCCGTGGGCGTGATCCCATAAGGTTCGACCAGCGGCCATACATGAGCCGGCACCATGGTTTTGATGCGTGCCGGCTGCTCACGCCGCAGATGCACCACAGTCTCGATGGCTTTCATCTCCACCCTCGCACGCGCGAATTCCAGACCGCCCGGCCCGATGCGCGGCATCAGCCAGCCGACCACAGGCCGCAGCCATTGCGGCATTTTTCTGAGCGGCAGGCCGCCGGCGGCGCGCAGCGTGTTCTGCAGAAAACCGCGCACGGCCCCGGCACGCTTGCCCGCGCTGCCCGGCTGACTCAGCTGGATTTCCTCGCCCAGCAAATCGAGCATCTGCTGACCGCGTGAATTGCGCACCAGCAGCCATTGCTGGCCTTCCCCGCCCATGTAGCCGACCGTGATATCCGAGAGTGAATTGGTGTAATCGACGCAGGTCTTGCAGGTCAGCGGAAAAAAATCTGCCGGCAGATCCGACAGTGGCAGCTGCAGGAAAGGGATCTCCCGGCGGCGTCCATCGTCATAACGCAGCTCGACGTGATAGTCGGCGCGGAATTCCAGATAGGTGACGCGGGCAGGATCTTGTTCGAGCAGCGACAGAAAGCGATGGAAATTCTCCGTCGTCGTATTGTCAGAGCAGGGCGTGCCGATCACATAGAGCTGTTCCAGGCCCAGCTCGCGCTCCAGCGCTCGTAATGCGTACACCTGACAGGGTATGCCGATCACGGCCAGTCGTTTCACCCCGCTGCGAATCGCCGGCTCCAGTAAGGACAACAGCGGCGCATAGCCCATGCGCATGCCACGGCACTGCGCAAGATCGGAGGCGCGCGTGATCAGCACGGGCTCGGGCTTCCATGAGTCTGTTGCATCGGGTTTCACCGTCAGCACCGCATCGACACGGCCGGTCTCCAGCAAACGTTCTGCGATGCGCGTGGTGATGCCTGTCCATTGCGCGCCTTGCGAAGGTGTTTTCAGCGCTGCCTTGTGCATGCCCTGCAGCACGCCGAAGTGCAGCTCGTGCTCGCGTGCCGCATTCCTTGGGCGGCCATGAGTGCGCGCCTCCAGTCCGGGATAGTCAGGCCGGATGAACTGGCAGGCACGACCACAGCGCTTTGGATCGTCCGAGCGGGAGACGCCGCAGTCGGTGCACAGACTGCGGAATGGCGAGGCTTGGGATGGCAGGGAAGTCGCTGGGGCGTTCACCGGTGGAGATCCGAAAAATGTTTCCAGACATTAAAGAGTCAAGCACGCGCCCTGTCCACAGTTTTCGTGGGTAAGTCTGTGGATACCTGCCGGGAAATTGAAGCAAATAACTGATTTCATTAAATAAATTGAATTTGGGCGAAATCAGTTCAGGAGGAATAACCCTTCGCGCCGGTCAGTTTTCTGCAAGAAAATCTTGACCAGAGATGCAAAGATAAACGAGAATGATTCGCATTAAGGAATCAATCAGCATCCAATAACAACTTGTTTCATCAGGGGGAAAGGTTTTCATGAGCAGTTCAAGCAAATCTCGCATCGCAGCGCCGCTTTTGAGGCTGACGGTTTTGGCACTGGCAGCGGCTACGCTGTGCGCTCAGGCCGCCGCGCAGACGGGCACCGAGGAGAGTGCGGAGCGAAGCCTGCCGCGGGTCGATGTGATCGGCGCGGCGAGCGGCAGCACCAATAGTCCGGGATCGGCGCAAGTGATTGATGCGGCGACACTGGAAGAGAGCCGGGTCTTCAATGTGAATGAGGCCTTGCGCAAGGTGCCGGGACTGCATGTGCGTGAGGAGGAAGGTGTGGGCCTGCGCCCCAACATTGGCATGCGCGGACAGAACCCCACGCGCTCGACCAAGACCTTGCTGCTGGAAGACGGACTGCCGCTGTCCTTTGCTCCGTACGGCGATAATGCGAGCTACTACCATCCGCCGATTGATCGCTATGATGCGATCGAAGTGAGCAAAGGCAGTCAGGTGATCCGCTTCGGCCCGCAGACCGCCGGCGGCGTGGTCAACTACATCACGCCCATGCCTCAGCAACAGCGCGCAGGATTTGTCGGTTTTGCTGCCGGCTCGCGCGGCTATCTGAATGGCCATTTCATGGCCACCGGCAACGGCGCAATGGTCGACCTCTACCACAAGGAATCCGACGGTGCGCGCGAGAACATGCACAGCCGCCTCGATGACCTGAATTTCAAATGGGTGGGACGCCTGAACGATGATCAGCAGCTGACGCTGCGCGCGAGTCATTTCCGCGAGCATTCGCAGCTGACGTATTCCGGGCTGACGCAAGCCGAATACGAAGCCAATCCGCGCCAGAATCCGTTCAAGAATGATTATTTCGATGCCAACCGCACCGGGCTGTCCGCCACGCACGAATGGCGGCTGAATGCCGATCGTCGTCTTCTGACCAGCGTGTATGGCGCCTATTTCGACCGCGACTGGTGGCGTCAGGCGTCGCAGTCGACGGATTGCCGCCCCGTCAATCTCACTAGCTGTCAGGTGGACGGTCGCTTGCGCGCCTACACCACGATGGGCATTGACAGCCGATTGTTCCAGAAGCATGCGAGCTTCGGACTGCAGAATGACCTGGAGGTCGGCGTCAAGCTGCAGTCAGAGATTCAGAAGCGTCGTCAGGAACGCTACTCGTCCTACACCAACTACACCAGCGGCTCGGGGATGAGCGTCATCGAGAGTCAGGAGCGTCGCGCACAGGCGATATCGGCATTTGCATCGAACCGCACTCAGGTCAATGAGCGTCTGGCGATCACGCCGATCATGCGCGTCGAGCAGATCAATTACGAACGTAATCTGTTCGTGACCAGCACCAACGCAACGCCGAAATCGGGTGACACCAGTTTCACCGAATTCGTGCCCGGCATAGGCGCAACCTATGAGCTGGATGGCAGTTCGCAGCTGTATGGCGGCGTGCACAAGGGCTTCAGCCCGCCACGTGTCGAGGATGCCATCAGCGGCTCGGGCGGTTCGGTCAATCTCAACGCCGAAAGCAGCGTCAATGCGGAGCTGGGCCTGCGCTCATCACCGACCAAGGATGTGCGTTTCGATGTCGCGGTCTTCCGCAATGATTTCAGCAACCTTGTACAGGTGGGCAGCATCGCCGGTGGTTCGACTGCCTACTCGGAGGGCAAGGCCCTGTTCCAGGGCGTGGAGCTGGCGGGTCAGGCTGACCGGCTCACCAACGCGGTCGATGGCAACGTGTTTGCCCGTGTCGCATTCACCTGGTTAGCGACGGCAGAGCAGAAATCCACGTTTAACAGCCCCACGGCTACTCCCCCGGTGATCGTCAATCAGACCGGCAAGCGTCTGCCGTACGCCCCCGAGCAGCTGCTGACGCTGACGCTCGGCTATCGTGCGCCACAGTTCTGGAATGCCCGTGTCGAGTATGTGTATGTCGGAGAGCAGTACGCCAGCTTTGACAACGTCGTCACGCCGACCGCCGATGGACAGAAAGGCCTGATCGATGCCTATGGCATCTGGAATGCGGTGTTCAATTACACCGTTGGACAGGCGAACTTTTTTGTCGCGGGTAAAAATCTGGGCGATACCACCTACATCGTCGACCGTACTCGTGGCATACAGGTGGGCATGCCGCGTACCTTTCAGGTGGGTATGAAGTACGCGTTCTGATCCGCAAAGCTTTACCGCAGCATCCCCGCCGCCCTGCACCTTGTCACTCTCCTCCGATCAGTGCGGGTGCGGCGGGAAATTTTTTCAACCGCGCTACTGACCTTCCGACGGAAAGCAATAAGTCGGCATGTCGCAATCCGTGCAGGCGCACTGATTTCGCACAAAGGCCATGCACTTGCCGGGGCCGCGTGTCTCGATCATGCCCTGCGTGATCGGATTGCTCGGATGTGCGCACTCGGCTTGCAGGCGCTCTTCCAGCGACGCTTTCTGCTCCTTGCTGAGCGTGCCCGTGCGTACGGCATGCACGAATTCCATCCGGCCGCCGTTATCGATGGCCATTGGCCTGTCGGTTGATTTATCAGCCGCCGACGCGTTCGCCATCATGAGCGCCAGCAGCACGGCCAACACGGGGTATCTCATCCGATTATTCCAGCATGTCGGCCCAGATGCTGCGGGCCCAGGTGTTGGCATGGCGTCCTTCGAGCTCGGTGGGCGCGGATGAGAGACCGCCCGAACCCTGCACGACCTTGAAGGTCTGCTCGGCGGCGACATACTCATGCACGCTGGCGACGTGGATCACGTTCCGGTCATCGACATAGCTGTAGCAGGTGTTGGTCAGCATCGGTGCGGGGTTGATCTCCAGACCGCTGAGCTGCGCGACCACGGCCGCTGCCGCCACCTTCGCGTGATTGTTCGCCATGTGGCCGCTCTTGGGCATCAGCTGCGCGACTTGTATCGCATCGCCGATCACGAACACATCCTTTGCGACCGCCGATTCAAAGCTCTGGTAATTCACGCCGCACCAGCGGTTGTTCGCCATATTCGCCAGACCCGTCTGCAGCGCGATCGTGCCCGCCCGCATTTGCGGTAGCGCGTTGATCACGTTCGCCTTCACATCGTCTTGCACATCGAACTTGATCAGTCCTTCTTTGGGCGATACCGCAACCGCCTTGTGCTGATTGCGGTACTCGATGATGCCCTTGTATTGCTCTTCCCAGACTTTCTTGAACAGCGCGGGCTTGGACACCACATCCTGATTGGCATCGAGTACCAGCACCTTGCTCTTGGGTTTGAAGTTCTTGAAGTACCAGGCCACCTGACAAGCGCGCTCGTACGGGCCCGGCGGGCAGCGGAAAGGGGCTTCGGGAATCGTGATCGCATACACGCCGCCATCCGGCATGCTTTCAAGCTGACGTCGCAGTGCCAGCGTTTCAGGCCCCGCCTTCCATGCCTGCAGTATCTGTCCCGAGGCTTTCGCCTCGGTGAGCCCCTCGATGCTGCCCATGTTCAGGTCGATGCCCGGCGAGAGCACCAGCTTGTCATAACTGAGCGTGCTGCCACCTGATAGTTTGATGATGCGGGACTTGGTATCGATCGATGTCGCCAGCTCATGCACCATAGTAATGCCGTGGTGCTTGCTCAGCGTTGCGTAGGGGCGGCTGATGTCGGCCAGCTTGCGACTGCCGCCCACCACGAGATTGGACAGCGGACAGGAAATGAATTCCTTGTCCGGTTCGACCAGCGTCACATCGAGCGTGTGTCCGGATAGCAGGCGAATGTATTTCGCCGCCGTCGCGCCGCCGTAGCCGCCGCCGATCACGACGACTTTTGCGCCGCGCATCGCAAATGCGGACACCGGGCCGGACAGCAGCGCCAGCGCGCTGCCTGCTTTCAGAAATTCTCTGCGATCCATGCCGTGCTCCTCAGGGTTTCTGACCGGCGAAATACGTCGCCATCAGCCGGATCTGTTCATCGGAATACCCCTTGGCGAGCTGATGCATGATGGTGGCTTGCCGTTCGCCGGACTTGAAGGCCTTCATCTGTGCTTCGATGTAGTCCGCCTTCAGGCCGGCCAGCCCGGGCACCGAGCCTTCGCTTACGCCTTTGCCCAGCGTGCCGTGGCAGTTGGCGCAGGTTGCGGCGAGGCTCTGGGTGTAGAGCGTTTGTTGATCGACGGCGAGCGCTGTGCCCGAAAAGCAGAGCGCCCAGGCAATGGATGCCCGCCCGAGCAGGAGGGTGATCGGAAAGGTGTGATTCATCTGCTGTCTCCTGCGGAATGACACCGCGCGCAGTAAGGAAATGCCGGAATCCGGAACGGGTTGGCCTGCGAGCGGGAGGCAGATACTGAGAGGGTTGCCGATGCGCTGAGCTAGCCGTGATGATCGATTGTAACCGTAAAATTTTCCGCTGATATACTGCACCGCTCAGTCCGACTGATGAATTAATCCCTCGGGAGCCCGACCCTGATGAAAAAGTTTTCACTGATGCTCGCCGCCTTTGCTGTGTGTTCGGTCGCGCATGCCGACTGGACCCGTGTCGAGCATCCATCGAAGGAATATGCACTCTACATCGACAAGGAAACGCTGCAGCCCTCTGGCACGGGCACCCTGCTGCTATGGCACCTGCTCGACTACACGATCTCGCAGGATTACGACGGCACGCCTTACCTGTCGCTGAAAGGGCAGATCGAATATGACTGCGAGAAGGGCATCAAGCGCCACCATATGCACCTGCGTCACAAGGACGGCATGGGCAACAGCAATCTGGTGCATGCGATATACAAACCCGGATCGTGGGGCCCGCCCGCAGAGGGCACGCATGAGCAGACGCTGATGCGCCTCGTGTGCAAGGGCGGCTGACGCGGAGTCTCGACGATGACCGTGCGCGGAAAATTCGGACGGATACAGCCTGCGCCGGAAAATTTCATCTCGGATGCGCTGATCGACGACATTCGCTCGCACGGGCTGGATGGCAGCCGACGCCGGTTTCTGCGGCAGAGCTTTGCTGCGGCCAGCGCAGCACTGGTCTCCGGCAGCGCGCTGGCCGCAGCGGACCATCCGGGCGGCGAGGGCGATCCGGCGATATTGAAACTCCCGAAGCACAGCATCAGTCTTGGTCATCCGGTTGCGCATCAGCCCTATGGGCAGCCGTCGAAACACGAATCCAGCCTTCAGCGCCGCGAATCGCCCGGCCTGACCCGGCGTCGCGAGAGCAGCATTGCGTTCACACCCTTGCAGGGCCTGTTCGGCATCATCACGCCGAGCGGCCTGCATTTCGAGCGACATCACGCAGGCTGGCACGACATCGATCCCTCATCGCACCGGCTGATGATCAATGGTCTGGTGTCGACACCGAAGGTGTACACGGTCGGTGACCTGATGCGATTACCCTCGGTGTCGCGCATGCATTTCATCGAGTGTGGCGCAAACACGGCGATGGACTGGGCGTCACCGGCGGTGCCTTCGGTGCAGTACACGCATGGCATGCTGTCCTGCTGCGAATTCACCGGCGTGCCGCTGTCGCTGCTGCTGGAAGACTGCGGCATCGACAAGAAAAATGCGAAATTCATTCTGGCGGAGGGCGCGGATGGCGCCAGCCTGACCCGCACCCTTCCGATCGAGCGCGCGCTGGATGATGTGATCGTCGCCTGGGGCATGAATGGCGAAATGCTGCGCCCCGAGAATGGCTATCCCTTGCGGCTTGTAGTGCCGGGCGTGCAGGGCGTCTGCTGGGTGAAGTGGCTGCGCCGCATCGAGGTCGGTGATGCCCCGTATGCCACCCGAGAAGAATCCACACAGTACACCGATCTGATGCCCGATGGGCTGTCACGACAGTACACGCTGATTCAGGAGTGCAAGTCCGTCATCACCACGCCTTCGGGCGGGCAGCGCCTGATGGACAAGGGCTTTTACAACATCACCGGACTGGCGTGGTCGGGCCGTGGCAAGATCGCGCGCGTCGATGTGTCGGTCGATGGAGGCAAACACTGGAAGACCGCGCGGCTCGAATCGCCAGTGCTGCCCAAGTGCCTGACACGCTTCAACATCGACTGGGTGTGGGACGGCAAGCCGGCCATACTCCAATCCCGCGCGATCGACGAGACGGGCTATGTGCAGCCCAAAATGGCCGAGTTGCGTGCGGTGCGCGGCACGCGCTCGGTCTATCACAACAATGCGATCCAGTCCTGGCGGGTAGAAGCCGCAGGCGAGGTGGTGAATGTCCAGATCTCGTAAATGGCTGCTGAGGGCGTGTCTGCTCGGATGGCTCGTCGCGAGCTTGCCGGTCATGGCAGAGCCTTATCCGAGCATTGGTCGTCGCGCGACGGTTGCCGAGATCGCTGCCTGGGACATCGACGTGCGCCCGGATTTTCGCGGCCTGCCACCCGGCTCCGGCAGCGTTGCGCAGGGCATGAAGGTGTGGGAGGCAAAATGCGCGAACTGTCACGGTGCCTTCGGTGAATCACCGGCCATGTTCCCGCCGCTGGTCGGTGGCACGACGCGTGAAGACATGGCGAGCGGTCGCGCCAGCGGTCTGATCGCTGCTACCGAGAATGCGAAGACCACGATGATGAAGCTGGCGACGGTGTCGACGCTGTGGGATTACATACGGCGTGCGATGCCCTTTGATGCGCCCAAGAGCCTGTCCGTGAACGAAGTCTATGCCGCAACGGCTTACCTGCTGAACCTCGCCGATGTGGTGCCGGCGGATTTCACGCTGACCGACAAGAACATTCGCGAGGTGCAGGGCAAGATGCCCAATCGTGCCGGCATGACGCTGAACCACGGAATGCGCGAGGTCAGCGGCAAACCGGATGTGGTCAGCGAGGCCTGCATGAGCGCGTGCAAGATCGATGAAGCCTCACTGGTCGTTCTGCCGCCATCCGGCCGGGGGCTGAATGGCAATCTCGCCGAGCAGCATCGCGCCTGGGGCCCGGTGCGCGGTGTGGACACGGCCGCTCGCAAGTAAGCGTGCGCGGGTCGAGCCCGCGCTCCTGCATCGTCGCGATTTCGGTGGCACAATGCCGCCTCGATTACACAGCACCATTCAGCGAGGGAGACAGGACGTGGACGAGAGCCGGCGTGACGCCATGCGCATTGCTTCTGCGCTCGCGCTCGCCTTCGGCGCCGGGCTGCTGAAGCCCTCGGAGGTGTTTGGGGAAGAGGATGACGCGGGCATCACCCGCTCCGCCGACAACATCCCCTGGGGCTCGGACTGGAATGGCGCGGTGTATTCCGCCAAAAGCCTGGAAGCATTCGTGATCGCAATGAATGGCGACACCACCACGCCCAACACGCCGCGCACGGTGGTCGAGCGCGGCAAGGTGCCGGGTCTGTTCGTCGCGAAGCCGGGGGAATTGCTGATCGATGCGCCCGAACTGGCAGAGAACGGCACCAACGTGCCCGTGACGATCGTCAGCAAAATTCCCGGTACCGATTTCATCGCGCTGCTGGCCGACCTGAATCCGAATCCTGTGTGCGTGGGCTTTCAAGTGCTGCCCGACAATGATCCGTCCTATTCGGTGCGCATTAAGGTCGCCGAAACATCGAATCTGGTCGCGGTCGCGCGATCGGGCGGCAAATGGTTTTATTCGCTCAAGGACATCACCGTGATGATAGGGGGCTGCCTTGGGTGAGCCGATGCGCGTTCGCGCTATCAAGAACGGTCAGTTCGTCGAGGTGAAGGTGCTGATGAAGCACCGCATGCTGAGCCGCCTCTCATGGGGCACCGATGGCCGGCTGGTACTGCCGCACTTCATACAGACGGTGCGCGGCACGTGCAACGGCCGGCCGGTGCTGCATGTGCATTTCGGCGGATCGGTCGCGCGCGACCCCTATTTTTCTTTCAAGTTCAAGGGCGGCAAAGTGGGCGACAAGATCGTGATCAGCTGGGTCGATACCGAGGGCGACACGCGAACGGATGAAACGCTGGTGAGCTGACGCGGGAGCGCATGCTTCATAAGCTTTTCATCGAGAATTATTTTTCATGCGGGGTTTGTGAATATCTGAGCTTCGATACGTTTTTGGTAAGCCCTGAAATAACAAAGGCTTACCGATGCTTGACCCGCACGCAGGAAGAAATTTTTTGCGCCGCACAATACTTAGAAAAATTCGAAAAAATTCCAAGATTTTTTATGACCCGAATAATGTTGATGATGTGCCAATAAAAGCAGAAATGGGCTTTCTTGATTTTGCGAAATAACGGTGCTATATAGACACAAGCGTAAATTTTCAGCCTGAAAAGTCAAAGCATTTCAGGTAACAATGACCAACGCGGAGAAGGCGCGCCCTGCAGTTCCACCTCACGGAAAATGCGGACCAGCGACGTAAGGCATGGGAACAATGCCTCCCTGTTTCAAAGAACTAATGAGTAATCATTGGCATAAGTTGCAGTGAAACCAAGAGAAAGAGGAGAGTAAAACATGGCAATCAGTTTTAATCTGAACGGCTCGACGGTCACCGTCCAGGCCGAGCCGGATACCCCGCTGCTGTGGGTGATTCGCGATGAAGTCGGCCTGACCGGCACCAAGTTCGGCTGCGGCGCAGCA
>JACCDN010741048.1_pt1 | contig 10201 bp, 6 predicted proteins | sample 7441691 | NCBI WGS metagenome assembly JACCDN01 (sample SAMN15323439, study PRJNA562643) | freshwater metagenome | isolation source: river surface water | place: USA:Blue River Watershed | collected 2017-08-16
CAATACCAAGTGTTAAATTTGTAGCTAGCGTAAACGACAAGTTTACAATCAGCGCAAATATTGTCGCAAACGAAGTAAAGTAAAAACAAAACCCCCAGCCTAGGCTGGGGGTTTTGTTTTGGCGGGCCACTCGGGTTAAGTACCCAGGCTCTCAATCACTATAAGGGTATTATAGCACTTTTTCTAGTGTCTCATTTAGGCATGTGGGTCAGGGTTGGAGTATTTGGAAATAAGGCTGTTTTGTAAAAAATGAGACAAATGAGACACACTAGGGCTATTTTAACCCTGTTTCAAAAGCCCTTTACTTATATATCTTTTTATGTTATAAATATAGAGAAACATAAACAATAGTTCCTTAATAACATGACTCTAAAAACTTTAGTAAAACCAAGGATTTATCAAGCACCTGTTGTTACAGCAGTCAAAAAAGCTCTTGAAAAAAGAGACAAAGTACTTTTTGTAATGGCGACTGGACTTGGTAAAACAATCGTTTCTGCACTTATCGTTCAGGAATGGTTAGAGAGTGGTAAAAGGGGTTTATTCCTTTGTCACGAAAACTATATTCTTGAACAAGTTGAACAAGAATACAAAGATGTATTAGTGGGTACACCATTAGTCTATAAAACATTTTACGGCGAAGATGAGAAAGATTGGGATGCAGATAAAGCAGATATGCTATTTGCATCATTTCAATCACTTAATAATTGGCGCGCGAAATGGTATCAGGCTTTTGACCCCGATCACTTTGACTTCTTGATTGTTGATGAAAGTCATCACGGTCAAGCCCCTACATTCAAAGAAGTCATCGACTATTTTGAATGCAAAAAAATTGGCATGACTGCAACTCCTGACCGTATGGATTTAAAAGACATACGAGAAATCTTTGGTCCTGAGGTGTACACCATATCACTCGAAGAAGGAATTGCTAACGGCTGGTTATGTAATGTTGAATATCACGTTCTAAGTGATGGTATTAACAATCTTAAACTAAGGAATATCTGTAAGGATGTACTTGAAAAAGGTAAGCGGGTTTCGATAAAGCAGCTCAATGAGACAATCTTCATTCACAAGCGTGATGAGGAAGAAAAGCGAATTATTGATGAATATACTCATATTAAACAGTATATGCACAAAAGAAAAACACTCATTTTCTGTGAACGAACTACTCATGCAGACAACATAGTTCAGCATTTTGTAAATGCTGACGTGATGCACTCTAAAAAAACCGTCCAGCACAACAACAGGGTTCTTAAAGATTTTCGACAGAACCAACTTCAGTATGTTGCCTCTGTTAATAAATTTAACGAAGGTAAGCATGTATCTGATGTTGAGGGAGGTGTTTTTTTGAGAGCGACGGATTCTATAACCGTCTTTTTTCAACAGCTTGGTAGACTTCTTGCTAAAACAGGCATTAAGGAAAATGTAATAGTGCTTGATTTCGTAGCAAATGTAGAGCGCCTTGTTATGGTACGCGACATGATGCTTCGGGTAAAAAAGACCCAAGAGGATATTCTTAAAGAAAAAGGAGTTAAACTTCCAATCGACACTAATTCATTTAATGTAAGTGGTGAGGGGTTTGATTTTATATTCTCAGACGAAATAGTGGATCTTATGAAGATAGTTGATGCATTGCGTGAGGGTTATTACTCTACCTGTCGTGAAGCCAGTTTGGCTGCTCAAAAATTAGGTATTACCACAAAAGAAGAATATCGTCTCTGCTATAAGAAAGACCTACGCCTACCCTCAAGTCCTGTCTATCAATATGGAGATGATTTCCTTGGTTGGACTGCTTTTCTTACAGGAAAAGTTTACGAACCTGCTCCTGAAGGGTGGTATACCATATACCGCTTATCTCAAGAATCTGAAAACGTATCCGAAGTTGGTATAGGAAACATCTGCCAAGAGTATCGAGTAAGTAATCCTGAATGGTTTGAAGACTTTAAATCCGGTAGCGGTGTTGCTGAATTTCTTCATCCTGATTTAGTTACCCTTGTTAGAATAAAAGTTGAGGAAAGGGCCCCTGCTCCGCCGGGCTGGCAAACAGCCGAGAGCCTTGGCAGACAAAAAATCTCTTCAACTCCAACAATTCAATCCATAGCCACAAGTTACCGTTCTTCTAACCCTGAGTGGTTCAAACATTTTTGGGTTACAGGTCGGCTTGTAGAATTTTTCCATCCAATTCTTGTTAAAAAAATTAAAAAAACAGCGAAGGAAAATAAGCTTCAGGTTGATTGGTCAACAGCAGTTATTCTTGCAAATGAGCTTAATGTCTCCAAGGAAAAAATTAAAAAATTTGCCGATAACTACAAAGAATCTCACCCTAATTGGTTTAAAAAAATCCAGGGAAGGAAAAAAGTAGAAAGTTACAGCCCAGAACTGACAGAAATTATTCAAAAAGAATGTGTAGAGGTGCCCGTAGCCCCTAAGGGCTGGATGTCTATTGATGATTTTGTTTCTCAGAACCCTATTTCGCATAAATTCTTTCTTGAGTTTATAAAGCCATATAAGGAGACACATCCACAATGGTTTATAATTGCCAAGAAGAAAGCAAAAGGTGGCCAAAAAGAATGGTATCACTCACAGCTCATTGCAAAAGTAGAGAAGTATATAGAGAAACATCGTAGCGATCACATACCAGAAGACTGGGTAAGTTTATATGCTTTGAAAAAAGAAATAGATTTACCAAATACCATGATATCACCTTTTTTAAGTGATCTAAAAAAGACTTACCCCTCCTCCTTTAACACTTTTTGGAACGGTAGCTTACGTGCTGAATGCTGTGATAGCTTTATTGCTCAAAAAGCAAGAACATACTTTAAGCGGTATAAAAACCCTCTAGCCGGTTGGATGATGGTGCAACAAATTAAAAAGTTGCACAGTCACTTAAAACCCAACACAGTATCACACCAAGTAAGACTTTTAAAGAATGAAAATCCTAAATGGGCTAAAAAGTTTAGAGTTCCACAGGAAAGTCGAATTGATGAATACTACAGTCCACTTCTTATTAAAAAAGTTGCAGAGAGATTGGAAAATCGTTCCAGTGAATCTGCTCCAGAAGGTTGGAAAACTTACGATATGCTGGAAAACGACAAAAGATTAGGGGTAGGCAGGACAAAACTTATGGGATTTATAAATGGTTTTCGAGCCACTAATCCTGAATGGTACAAAGTGTACCCAAGTGTTAAAAACTTCCCGACGGAACATTTTCATCCCGAATTGATTGAAATGGTGCGCAAGGAATTCTTCCAGAATTACAAGAACATTCCAAAGGGTTGGAAAACAGCCTCAACTATAGCAAGGAAGGCAGTAAGGCAGATGCCGGGGCGTAAATCAATAGGATACGATACTGTTAAGAAATACGCAGAGCAGTATAGAAAAACTAATCCTAACTGGTTCAAACAATTTATAACCCAGGGAGGTTTGGCAGATCACTATAGTCCCGCACTGATTAAAAAGGTTAATGAAAAGTTGGGACAACATTCTCCAGCCCCAGAGGGTTGGAAGAGTATGAATTCCGTAGCCCTGTCGATTAAAGTAAAAAAGAAAAAGCTACAAAAATTCACAGAACAGTTTCGCCAAAGTAATCCTGATTGGTTTGCTATTTATTTTTCCGGGACTTGTTCTACTGAACATTATCACCCAGATTTAATTCAAAAAATTAGAGAACACGCCTTTATTAAAAAGAGGTAGCGAACTCTAAAAAACTATAGACCGGTTGTAAATAATACAACCGGTTTTTTATTTATCAAAAAAATTTTTCAAGTGAGAGTGATTTTAATGTTTCCATGCTTACTATTACACCACCTTATTTATGCTAAAATTGACTGTATGACCAATAAATTTTCTCGGCAGACTTTTGCTTTACATATGCCCATAATACGAGCAATTTTTTCTCATATCGAAGTAGACGTAATCCAGGGTGAAGGACTAGAAAAAAGAATGACTTTGCACGTATTGGGACTCGATAAGGAATTTGGGTTATTAAAACTTAAACGTGCAATGGAACTTATTACTACATGGCTTGAGGGTACTGATTTCTCGGTTAGAAGCCTTGAATTTTTAAAGTCCGAAGATGCTCACTGGACATCTCTTCTTAAAATACTGAGTGACAAAATTATTGAATATGGCAACGACGTTCCTTTTATTGAAATTTCACTTACTCCAAGTGGAGTGCTTATGAGACAGGTACCCAACGAAATACTCACTTGTGAAATCAATGAAGATGGAATGAAGTTAAAAATTTTAGAAATCATTTTAAGAAATCAGGGAGAATTTGTATCGACTAAAGATATTTGTCGATGGGTTGAGTCAAAAAACGAAGAATCAGTTCGTAAACAAATTGGCCAACTAAATAATCTGATTACTTCTCGATTGCAGTTACCTACAAATTTTAGCTTATTAGATAGTAAGCCGGTTTCTGGGTATCGTATTCATCCTATATATAATCTCGTACGAACAAAAAATAAATAGAACACTACTAGAGTGGAAAAATCTTTTAAATACTCTTAGAAATAAGGGTATTTTTTATTTATGTTCCGTATTCATTCTATGTGAAATCTTAGCTAAAAATGGGATAGTTATCTTAACACTAGTGGTTATAAGTTAAGTTAGTTAATAAAATGAATAAAGAAAATATAAAGATAAAATACGTTCCAGTATCAGACCTTAAGTCTTCAGAGTACAATCCCCGTAAATGGGATGCCAAAGATAAGGAACAATTAAAAGAAAGTATCACACGCTTCGGGGTTGTGGATCCGCTTCTCGCCAATAGTGCAGAAGCGCGAAAGAATATACTCATTGGAGGACACTTCCGACTAGAGGTTTTACGAGAACTTGGATACACCGAAGTACCAGTCGTATACCTAAACATCCCCGATATTGAAAAAGAAAAAGAATTAAATATCAGATTAAACAAGAACCAAGGAGAATTCGATTATGACCTCCTTGCTGAATTTGATGAATCATTTCTTGCTGATATTGGATTTGACTCTGAGGAGCTTGATTCAATCTTCGAGGAAGAAATGGAAGAAACACAATTTGATTTACAGAAAGAATTAAACAAATTAAACATAGAAAAAATAACAGTCCAAAAAGGAGACGTGTATGACCTTGATGGGTCAAGACTATGCTGTGGCGACTCAACAATAGAAGCTGATATGTTACGACTGATGGAAAATCATAAAGCAGATATGGTTATGACCGACCCACCTTATATCCTTGATTATTTACATGGCAAGACAAAAAAGAACGGCGAAGCTGTGACAGGTTTTGGTGCCAAAAAGAATCGTAGATATCTTGAAACCGATGTTTTGCCTGATAACTTCACAGAGTTATGGATGGGCAATGTGGCAAAAGTACAAGCTGATAATTTTTCAATCATCGTGTATGAAAACTGGAAAAATATTAGAATAATTTGGGGTGAAATGGAGAAGTATTGGAAAGTGCGCAATATGATTGTATGGCATCTACCAAATAGAAATCAAGGATACGCTGGTAAACATAAATTCTTTTCAAAACATGATATTGCTATGGTTGGAACTTCAAGTCCTGAAATATCTGTTGATATGAACCCAGAAGATAACACACTAATACAAAATGAATACGAAACAGCATTATTTGCGATTAATGGTAGCCCACATTGGGAATCATACGGTAAAGGTAAAAAATATTGTCCAACAGATTTCATTGACTATAAAGCTTCTGACGAGAAATCTTCAGGACAAGGAATTATTTTTGGTACTAAACCTATCGAAATACTGATTCCATATATCAAAGTATTAACAGCTAGAGGACAACTAATTCTTGAGCCATTCGGTGGTAGTGGTTCAACATTAATTGCCAGTACCAAGCTTGGTCGACGATGCTTTATTATGGAAAAATCTCCTGTTTATGCAGAAGTTATTTTGAACCGTTGGGAGAAAATGACTGGTAAGAAAAGAAAGAAGATTTATGAAAAATAGAGATGATAGAGATAGGATACTTTCTATTCTTGAAGAGGTTCCATTTGTCAGTAATGCTTGTAAAAAAGCAAATTTTTCTAAAGCTACCTTCTATCGATGGTATAAGGATAATAAAGATTTCAGAAAGGCTGTAGATAAAGCTCAAGAAATGGGTAGGAAAAACTTATCTGACCTTGGTGAATCAATATTGGTAAAAAAAATGAAAGAGGGAGACATGAAAGCCGTACGTCTTTTTCTTGAACACAACAACCAAAGATATATACCAAAAAGGACTTGGTATGTTGAACCACCTAAAGATAAATCTAAAAAAGATCCGTATGGCCCTTGTGAAGAGTGTGGGTACGTTGAAAATTATAGACCAGGTAGCGACCCACATTTTGAATCAATATATAGAGCTTTCGAGAATTATGGGATATTTGATTATGTTAAACAAGATCTTTATTTGAGAGAAAAATACGGTGCTCCAGCAAAAGATCCAGAAAAAGATAAGGAAAATTAGTTTTTAGATAATCTTACAGTTCTTAATAAGTACACTTCCTATTGAAACTCCAGACACGGTACCTTGCACAGTTACTTTTTGTCCTGATTTCAAATTAGCAAGTACACCCTGTTCACTATCTCTAAACATACATTGCACCTTATCAAATGCATATGCATCATCAGCTTTAAATGTGATATATGCTTTATCAACAATATCCTTACCGATTGAATCAACACTGCCTGAAATCTCAACAAGCTTATCTTTATAGATAGCATCGCCATTTACCTCGTTGGCTTTATAGACTTGTCGAAGTGTTTCAGCTTCAATCTTAATAGCTTCAACTTTAACTTCTTCTTTTGCAATGGAAGGGGTTTTAGTTGTTGTAGTGTTTGTGGAATCTCCACCAATGGAACCTATTACACCAAGAATGAATAATGCTCCAATAATTGAAAGAATTGGGTGACGCTTTATCCATGATTTAGTTTTAGTAACATTTTGGCTTGATGAAGCCTGGTTTTCTTGTGTCATAAATTTGCTTGCGATTTAGTTTATAAAACTAGCGGTCAGATACAGAAAAATCCGATCACTAGGTGGATCCGAAGACCCCTATACCCCTTTCGAGATATAACGCAAGCAACGCCCTAATGACCGGGTTTTTATGTTGCTTGCGTTTTAAGACCATACCCTAGAAACAAAGGTTTTTAGGGGTTAGGTCACCTATTGAATTGTAAACCAATTATACCTCATTTAGAGAGGTTTGTGTACTTTAGCTTAGTTTTAGGATTAGTGGTAATTAGTTACCAACAACTAGACCAGCTTGTCTTTAACGGTCTGATACAAATTTCTGAGCTCAGAATCACCCATGTCTAGTATTGGTTCATACATAAAAGAATTTAAATGGATATTTTCAGGAGTAATGAGATTAACCTTTTTGAGTATTTCAATAAATTCTTCTTGGTTATTAAATTCTTCCTTATATTTATCAAACAGCTTCCTTGTTTGGTTTGTTTCAGTATCTAAACCACTCAGAAAAGTCTGATCTGTAATCTTTGATTTCATAAATTGCTCTGCTTTTAAACGTACAGCAATGGACATTACAATTTTATGTTCAAGATTGATGCCATAATTTGCTATTAAACACTCATCAGCAGTTTCAAATATCAAATCCCCAATATTTTTAGTTGTATCTATTGTTGCAGGGAAAGCAACATTCAAAATACATGCTTCAAAGACTGTCTTGAAATCATTAAGAGTAATTGTTAGTGAGTTACTTTTTATATGAAGAATAGATGTCAACAGAAGATAATCAGGATCACTACTACCTCGAGTGTACTCAATAATGTTTCTTACGAATGGTATTGAGGCAATTAACTTTTTATTATCTATTAGGTTATTTTTCCAATCATTAATAAAGGGGTTATTTATGTAGTTAGCTTTTTCTAAATCAATACCCGAATCATTTTTACTACTAATCAGGCATTGTCCGTAAGAAACAACACCTCGACTTTGAATCGTCCTAAAGAAGTCAAAGTTATGAGTTAGAATTATTTGAAAGAAATTGTCGTATTCAGATATATCTTTTAGGTACTCTACAATGGCGTACTTATTTTTATAATCAAATGAATCAGCAATATCATCAATGATCAGTAAGGTTTTTTGACCTGCATTCTTTCGAGCTCTTATTTCAAATATAATATTCAAAACATACAAAGCTCTCCGTTCGCCCTGACTTAAAACCCGCAGTAGTTCTTCTCTTTTGAGGTTCTTTTTATCAGTATCAGTGAATACGAACTCAGAAACAGGGGCTTTTGTTTTCAGGATTACATCCTCCTTGTTTTTAATAATTATTTTAAAAGGCAAGCTAGTGAATCTGTTATTAAATTCTTCTGCGGCTGATTCCCATTCAGTTGCTGTATCTCCAGCCTTTTTAACTATTTCAGCTAGTTCGTCTTTCTTTGAAGTATAAAATGCAAGAAGTGCTTTTACTTCAGTTTCTATCTTAGAAAGATAGCCTAGCCAGACATTTTTCTTGAATTGATCATAGTCTTGGAGCGGAACTAATAAAGAATTATCGCTTTCAATTACTTTTTTAAAATCTCTTAACTCAAGACTGGATCCGATTGCTTTGTCTATCCCGTCAAATATTTTCTTCAGATTTTCATCTTTAAGAATCTTCTTTATTTCTGCATCCATTATGGTTTCAAAATCTGTAGCAGATGTAATTGCCGTGTTATCAGATAAATTAATAGAATGCCCAGCATCAAAAAAAGAATTGTCTGAAACTGACCCAAGCAGTTCTTTTGCTTGATATGTCCCAAAAGTATTTGCTGATTTCTTAAAAAAACCTGATTGTGATATCAGTGAATCATACTGCTTAACATACTCATCTAGCGACTCACTGTATTTATCTATAAATTTTCTTACATTACCTTTTTTGTCAAAAATATCATTGTATTTAAAAGAATACTGATTATTGGTGTCATTAATCGAAGGAGCTAATTTTTCTAAAATGTTAAACAACGTATCATTCTCTTTTTCAGAGAAAGTTGCTAGTATTTCTTCTTCACAGTCACTACTTTGAGATACTGTTTTTAGATTTTTAATGAAACTACTTTTTTCTTTTTCAATATCGCTATAGATTTTTTCATATTGCTCACGCAACCCCTTCTCTACAACCAGAGTAGATTCCTTTTTAGAAAAATAAGACTCATTATATGGCTCAACAACCAAAATCTCGTCTGGTTTCAAATACTGATCGTTCTCGTCTTTTATCTCTCTTACTGTGACTCTTTCTGGATAGACTAAATCCTTAGTCTCATTATCATTCATTAAATCAGTGAATGTATTTGCAAGAGAAGTTTTCATTGAACCATTAGGCGCATATATCGCAAAAGTTCTATTACCAAAAACGAGCTCTTCTTCGAGCTTCTTTATACCGTAACAATGTTCAAGATTTAGATGTAGTTTCTTCATATTATTAAGTAGTATTTTAACATTTTTAACCTACTAGGGACACCCTGGACTTCTTGGAGGGGTTGCGTCATTAATGTAATTATATGAAAACAACAGCACCAATTGGCTATGAAATGACCCAAGTAGCCAAAGCACCAATAAAAATGAGATATTGCCTCTATGCTCGTAAATCGACCGAATCAGAGGAAAGACAGGTTCTTTCGATAGATTCACAGATTAAGGAGATGTTACAGCTCGCAGAGAAAGAAAACCTGGAGATTGTAACTATGAAGCGTGAAAGTCATTCAGCAAAAGAAACTGGGCAAAGACCAGTCTTTAATGAGATTGTAGAAGAAATACGAGCCAAGAAGTACAATGGAATACTCACCTGGGCACCTGACCGTATTAGTAGAAATGCTGGTGATCTTGGAAAAATAGTAGACTTGATGGACGCAGGGCTACTCGAAGAAATTCGCACCTATGGTCAGAAGTTCTCAAACAACCCAAACGAAAAATTCTTATTGATGATTCTTGGATCACAAGCGAAACTTGAGAATGACAACAGGGGCGTGAATGTAAAACGAGGATTACGGACAAGAGTAGAAATGGGGCTATGGCCCGGAGTTGCACCACTTGGATACTTAAACCAAAAACATATGGATAAAAAGTGTCAGGTAATAATTGATACAGAGCGCGCTCCAGTAATTAAAAAGATATTTGAAAAAGTTGCATACGAACATTACTCAGGCAGAAAACTATACAACTGGTTACGGCACGAACTTAATTTCTATACACGAGGAAATAAACC
>JACCDN010156161.1_pt1 | contig 10200 bp, 8 predicted proteins | sample 7441691 | NCBI WGS metagenome assembly JACCDN01 (sample SAMN15323439, study PRJNA562643) | freshwater metagenome | isolation source: river surface water | place: USA:Blue River Watershed | collected 2017-08-16
GGCATGAAGTGTGTGGTTTACATGGGCGCTGAAGACGTGGGGCGTCAGTCTGCTAACGTGTATCGTATGAAGCTGCTCGGTGCCGAAGTAGTGCCCGTAGAAAGTGGTTCGCGTACGCTTAAAGACGCGCTCAATGAAGCGATGCGCGACTGGGTGACCAATGTCGAAGATACCTTCTACATTATCGGTACCGTTGCAGGCCCGCATCCGTACCCGATGATGGTGCGTGATTTCAATTCGGTGGTGGGCAAGGAGTGCGTCAAGCAGATGCCAGATATGGTCGGTCGTCAGCCTGATGCGGTGATTGCCTGTGTGGGCGGCGGTTCCAACGCAATGGGTATTTTTTACGATTACATTCCACACGAAAACGTTAAGTTGATCGGCGTGGAGGCCGCTGGCGATGGTATTGATACCCCACGTCATGCTGCATCGCTGCAACTAGGCAAGCCGGGTGTGCTGCACGGCAATCGCACGTACCTGCTGCAGGATGAAAACGGTCAGATTATAGAAACCCACTCGGTATCAGCGGGTCTGGATTACCCGGGTGTTGGTCCGGAGCATGCCTGGCTCAAGGATAGTGGCCGTGCCGAATATGTGGGCGCGACTGATAAAGAGGCGTTGCAGGCTTTCCATGATCTGTGTCGTATCGAAGGCATTATTCCTGCGCTGGAGTCGAGCCATGCATTGGCGTATGCCGCCAAGCTGGCACCAACGTTACCGAAAGATAAAATTCTGCTGGTGAATCTGTCTGGGCGCGGTGATAAGGATCTTCACATCGTTTCCGAAGCCAGCGGCATGGAGTTTTATTGTCGCCAGAGCTGTCGTACCGCTTTTGCCAAAGCCGGTATGCAGGTGAATGACAGCAATGCGGAGGCCAAATAATGGGACGTATTACCGACACATTTGCTGCCCTGGCGACACAAGGTAAAAAAGGCCTGATTCCGTACATTATGGCGGGAGATCCGTCACCCGCATTAACCGTTGATCTGATGCATGCTCTCGTTGAGGGTGGTGCCGATGTCATTGAATTGGGTGTGCCGTTTTCTGACCCGATGGCTGATGGTCCGGTGATTCAGCGTGCTGCCGAACGTGCTATTGCGCAGGGTATTGGCATGCACCAGACGCTGGCGATGGTCGCTGAATTTCGCAAGAAAGATGAGTCGACGCCGATCGTGCTCATGGGCTACGCTAATCCGATAGAGTGCATTGGACAGGCTGCTTTTGTTGAAGTGGCAAAGGCGGCGGGTGTGGATGGCGTGTTGGTGGTGGATTACCCGCCGGAAGAGTCGGAAGACTTTGCCAAGCAGTTGCGCGCCGTCGACATGGATCCGATCTATTTGCTGGCACCCACATCGACCGAAGAACGTATTGCGGCAGTGGCCAAAGTGGCCAGTGGTTATCTTTACTATGTGTCACTGAAGGGCGTTACCGGTGCGGGTCACCTGGATCTGCATGAGGTCTCGCAACGTATTCCGCAAATTCGTAACCGTACCGGTTTGCCGGTCGGTGTGGGTTTTGGTATCCGTGATGCCAGCACGGCTGAACGTCTGGCGGGCATGGCGGATGCCGTGGTTGTCGGTAGCCGGCTCATCGATGCCATGACGGATGTGCCGCAAAGTGAAGCGCGTGCCGCTCTATTGGCGGTGATGAAAGATATTCGTGCCGGTGTTGATAAAGCCGCCGGCCATAAGTAATTAACGTTTATTAGGAGCATGCGATGAACTGGGTTAACAAACTGCTGCCCCCGAAGATCAAACGCGCCGATGGCCAGCGTAAGAGCGCCTTGCCAGAAGGTTTGTGGTGCAAGTGTCCGAATTGTGAAGCCGTGCTCTATACGGCAGATCTCGAAGCGAACATGCAGGTCTGCCCAAAGTGTGAGCACCACCATCGCGTTAAGGCACGTGCCCGTCTGGATATGCTGATGGATGCCCATGGCCGTGTGGAAATCGGTGCCGAAGTGCGCCCGAAGGATGCGCTGAAGTTCGTCGATAGCCGGCCGTACCCGGTGCGCGTTGAAGAAGCGCAGAAGCAGACGAGTGAAACCGATTCGCTGGTCGTAATGCAGGGCACGATTGAAGCGGAACCGGCAGTGGTTGCCTGCTTCGAATTCGAATTTATGGGTGGTTCGATGGGCTCAGTGTTGGGTGAGCGCTTTGTGCGCGGCGTACGTGCTGCCATCGAAAACAAATGTGGGTTTGTCTGCATCACCGCTTCGGGCGGTGCGCGTATGCAGGAAGGTTTGTTCTCGCTGATGCAGATGGCCAAGACAACAGCCTCGATTTCAGAATTGGCGCGTCATGGCTTGCCATTTATCACCGTGCTGACCGACCCAACCATGGGCGGCGTTTCTGCCTCATTCGCTTTCGTTGGTGATGTGGTGATTGCCGAGCCAAATGCCCTAGTGGGTTTTGCTGGTCCCCGTGTGATCGAACAGACTGTTCGTGAGAAATTGCCGGAAGGCTTCCAGCGAGCCGAATTCCTGCTCGACAAGGGTGCCATTGATATGATTGTTCATCGCAAATCAATGCGTGATGAGCTGTCATCGCTGCTGCGTATTTTGCGTAAGGAACCGGTGAGCTCCTAAGCGTCTCCCTAAGGTAAGCATGCAAACTCTGGATCAGTGGCTGTCTCAAATAGAGGGCATGCACCCTCGTGGGATTGCCGGTATCGAGCTGGGCCTGGATCGGGTCAAAGTTGTCAGTGAGCAATTGGGCCAGCAAGCGGCTCTGACTGCTGCCAGTGTGCCTATCATCATGGTGGCGGGTACTAATGGTAAAGGCTCAGTTGTCGCGTACCTATCAAACATGCTTGATAGAGCCGGATATAAAGTTGGCACATATACAAGCCCGCACCTCATTCACTTCAACGAACGCGTTCGCATTAATGGGGTATCTGCCCCAGATGAAGCGCTCGTTGCGGCCTTTGAGCAGGTAGAGGCTGCACGTCAGGTGAGCGGTGTGTCGCTCACCTATTTTGAATTCACTACGCTGTCGGCCATGCAGGTGTTTCTAGTGGCTGGTGTTGATGCGCTGGTGCTTGAAGTTGGACTCGGTGGACGTCTGGATGCCGTCAACATTTATGAGCCTGATGTGTCGGTAGTCACGGGTGTTGCTCTGGATCATCAAGACTTTCTGGGTGATACCCGTGAGGCAATTGCCCTTGAGAAAATCGGTATTGCCCGGTGCGGTAAGCCAATCGTGATTGCCGAGCCGGATATGCCATTAGCTGCCTTAAAGCAACTGGCCGCAGTGGGTGCCAAGGTCTACCTGATTGGTGAAGCGTTCGGGTTCGAGCCATTGCCAGGCGAGGAAGGCTTGCCCAGCATTCAGTGGCGCTATTGGCTACGTCAACCGGGTACCAGGCCTGAAGACATGCAGCGGCGGGGTGGTTTAGCGTATCCCGGTTTGCGCGGCAAGATTCAGTTGCTGAACGCCGCTACCGCCATGACGGCAATCGATTGCCTGCAGGATCGATTGCCAGTTGCCATGGGTGCCGTACGCCGTGGGCTTCTGGAAACCGAATTGGCAGGGCGTTTCCAAGTGATTCCCGGGCCGCCTGATCTGGTGCTCGATGTCGCCCATAACCCTGATGCAGCCAAGGTGTTGGCGAATAACCTGAGTCACTTGCCTTTTGCTCACACGCAGCATGGCGTCCTGGGCATGATGGCTGATAAAGACATGTTGGGGGTACTAACACCCCTGATTAAGGCTATTACCCGCTGGTATCTCACACCACTCGACAACCCACGTTCTGCCACCGTTGCACAGTTACGCGAAATCTTGTGTGAGCTAGGGGTTAAAGACAGCCTGATTGAAAGCTACGAAAATCCTCGAAGTGCGTATGCTGCAGCACGAAAAAACGCGACCGAGAGTGATAGAATTGTCGCCTTCGGTTCTTTCCTCACAGTTGCGGATGTCCTCACGGACTTGGGCAGAACGGCATGAAGCCAGACACTCCAGAATCAGATAGCCAGCAGGATCTAAAAAGACGCGCTCGTCGACGTCTGTTAGGGGCAGCTTTTTTTGTCATTATCGTGGCAGCTGTGTTGCCAATGTTGATGGATACGGCGCCGCCGCCACAACTCAATGACTTCCGTATTGTTACCGAAGCCGAGAAGCAGGCTGCTGCCGCACCGGTGATTGTGCCGCCGCCTGAAGTGGTGCCGGCCAGCGCTGCACCTGCTGCGCCAGGCGAAATTAAAGAAGCTGCAACCGATACGAAACCAGCGGAAGCCACCGCCGCGCCTGCTCCGGTAGATACTAAGCCCGTAGTCGTTGCACAGTCCGCTGCTGAGGTTAAGCCTGATTCGGCTAAACCGGCAGAAAAGCCTGTTGAAAAATCAGCTGAAAAGAAAGCTGCGGATAAGAAAGTAGCTGATAAACCTGCAGAAAAGAAGCCTGCTGATAAACCTGCGGAAGTCAAAAAAGAGGCCAAAGACAGCAAAGAGCCTGTGCAAGCAGGTCAGTATTACATCCAGGTAGGTGTGTTTGCCGATGCCGACAACGTGAAGCAGGTACGTAGCAAGTTAAATGGGCAGGGTATCTCTAGCTGGACAGAAGTGGCTACGGGTAATCTGGCAGGCAAAACACGCGTCAAGGCTGGCCCGTTTTCTAGCAAAGAAGCTGCCGATAAGGCCCTGGCAAAAATTACCAAGGCCGGTTTGAATGGCCTCGTCGTTAAAAAATGATCCACCACTTAACCGGGCGCCTTGGGTGATATGACCGGTTTCGATTACGCCGTTATCGCCATACTTGCCGCTTCGGTACTTCTGGGTGCCTGGCGTGGCATGGTGAGTGAAGTGATGTCGCTGGGTGCTTGGATCGTTGCGTTCATGGTTGCCCGCGAATGGGGTGAAGCGGTCGGGACTCAATTGTTGGCGCCTTATATCACTGTCACCTTCTGGCAGATTGCCGGCGGGTGGGTTCTGCTCTTCATCGCATCGATTTTGTCGGTATCTATTTTTCGGGCGCTCATTCGCAAAACGATTCATGCCATTGGTCTTGGGTTTTTCGATCGCACGCTGGGTATGGCTTTTGGCGCGGCACGCGGTACGCTACTGGTCTTGTTACTGGTTGCCATTGGCGGCATGACCCATCTGCCGGAAGAACCCTGGTGGCGTCAGGCGCGTCTTGCCCCCTTGACCGAGCAGGGCGTGAATTACATCAAACCCTGGTTGCCTGATGATCTGGCTAAGCACATTGCTTATGCCGATACGCTCAGCCAGATAGCCCCCCAACTTGCACCGCAGCTGGTACCTCAGCTGCTACCCCAGAATCCACTTTCTAAGTAATCGAGACTAGCATGTGCGGAATTATTGGCGTTGTAGCCACCACACCGGTTAACCAGTTGCTCTATGACGGACTCATGGTGCTTCAGCATCGTGGTCAGGATGCGGCTGGTATTTCAACGGCAGAAGGTAGTACCTTCCATATGCACAAAGGCCCCGGCCTGGTACGTGATGTCTTCCGTACCCGCAATATGCGTGCGTTGCCTGGCAATTGGGGTATTGCGCATTGCCGCTACCCAACAGCCGGTTCGGCCTATAACTTTGCCGAAGCGCAGCCGTTCTATGTCAACTCACCATTTGGTTTAATGTTGGCTCACAACGGTAATCTGACGAATGCCGAGGAACTGAAGCAGCAATTGTTCAAGCTGGATCTGCGTCACATCAACACTAATTCTGATTCTGAAGTGCTCCTCAACGTGCTGGCGCACGAATTGCAGAAAGCAGCACATGGTACGCGCCTAGATCAAGAAGCCATTTTCAAAGCAGTTCGTGGCGTGCATAAGCGTGTACGGGGTGCCTATGCAGTGGTCGTAATGATTGCCGGTTATGGCCTGTTGGCCTTCCGCGATCCTTTTGGTATTCGCCCACTCGTGTTGGGTAAAAACGAAACGCCGCAAGGCACCGAATGGATGTTGGCTTCGGAATCTGTGCCACTCGATTCGTTGGGCTTTGAACGTGTTGATGACGTAGCGCCGGGCGAGGCTGTGTATGTTGATCTGGAGCGCAACATGGTTCGTGCGCAGTGCGCTGAAAAACACACGCTCTCACCCTGCCTCTTTGAATATGTGTATCTGGCACGACCTGATTCAATGCTCGATGACGTATCGGTTTACGAGACACGTCTCCGTATGGGTGAAACCCTGGCTGCCAAGGTACGCCAGGTGATAGACCCTGCTGAAATCGACGTTGTGATTCCGATTCCGGATTCGTCGCGTCCGGCGGCATTGCAAATGGCGCACGCGCTGGGCATTCCCTTCCGTGAAGGCTTTGTTAAGAATCGATACATTGGCCGCACCTTTATCATGCCTGGTCAGGCAACGCGGAAGAAATCGGTACGCCAGAAACTTAATACGGTGGTTCAGGAATTTGCCGGCAAGAATGTGATGCTGGTGGATGACTCTATCGTGCGTGGCACGACCAGCCATGAAATCGTGGAAATGGCTCGCGCTGCGGGTGCCAAGAAGGTGTACTTTGCTTCGGCTTCGCCACCGGTACGCTTTCCTAACGTTTACGGTATCGATATGCCAACGCGTGGCGAACTGATCGCAACCGGTCGCACCGATGCGCAAATTGCTGCATTGATTGGTGCCGATGAGCTGATTTATCAGGATCTGGCAGCACTGGAAGAATCTGTGCGTGCGTGCAACCCCAACATTACGGGTTTTGACGACTCCTGTTTTACCGGTAACTATATTACTGGCGATGTGGATGCCGCCTATCTGGATGCCGTTGAGAAGTCGCGTCAGAAACCGAGTGCGCCTGCTGCATCTCAGGAAGATGATGACGAGGGCAGTAATGCGGCTCAGCAAATTGAAATGTTTGTCCGTAGACCGGGCCAGGAATAATTACACACATTATGAGTAAGCATCAAAAACTCCCGGAAGGCCTGGCTTCAGAAACACTTGCTGTGCGCGCGGGGATGAATCGTAGTGCACATAACGAACACAGTGAAGCACTCTATCTGACGTCCAGCTTTGTTTTTGACAGTGCGGCACAGGCTGCCGTGCGTTTTTCAGGCGAAGAAGAGGGTAATGTTTACGCCCGCTTTACCAATCCGAGTGTCACGCTCTTCGAACAGCGTTTGGCTGCACTGGAAGGCGCCGAAGCGTGTATCGGCACCGCCAGTGGTATGGCAGCCATTACCTCGCTGGTTATGGCCAACCTCAGTGCTGGTGATCACATCGTCGCATCGAGCTCGCTGTTTGGTTCTACTATTCAATTGCTTGGCACCATCATGCCGCGTTTTGGTATTGAAACTACCTTTGTGTCGCAGACAGATGCCAGTGAATGGGATAAAGCCGTTCGGCCTAACACCAAACTACTGTTCTGCGAAACGCCGTCGAACCCTTTGACGCAAGTGGCCGACATTCGTGCGCTGTCGATGATTGCTAAAAAGCACAAGCTGCTTTTGGCCGTTGATAACTGCTTCTGCACGCCGATTCTGCAAAAACCTCTGGAACTGGGCGCCGACATTGTGGTGCATTCGGCGACCAAATATCTGGATGGACAAGGTCGTGTACTTGGTGGTGCCGTATGTGGCAGCAAAGAGATTATCGAGAAAGTCTTTATTTTTCTGCGTACTACCGGCCCAACGCTATCGGCCTTTAATGCCTGGGTGCTAGGCAAGGGGCTGGAAACACTGTCGATTCGCATGAAAGCTCAATCGGCTTCGGCACTTGAATTGGCCAAATGGCTCGAAGCGCATCCTGGGGTTGAACGTGTTTACTATCCGGGCTTGCCATCGCATCCACAGCATGCGCTGGCGATGCAGCAGCAGAAATCGGGTGGGGCGATTGTTAGCTTTGAAGTAAAGGGTGGCAAAGAGGCTGCCTGGCGTGTGATAGACTCTTGTCAGTTGTTGTCGATCACCGGTAATCTGGGTGACACCCGTACGACGCTAACGCATCCTGCTTCCACTACGCATGGTCGTATTACCCCGGAAGCGCGTGCCGTTGCAGGTATTCATGACAATCTGCTGCGTATCGCAGTAGGCCTGGAAGCGGTTGACGACATCTGTAACGATCTGGCTCGCGGCCTTTCTGCAAACTGATTGCATAGCTGCCTGACCGGTTCGTATTTAAGTCCATTTCGATTCTGATTTTTAGCCGGTTAGCCCCTGAGGGCAACAAATATGTCTTTTGAACAGTTTTCACTTTCCGACCCGCGCATCAAGGCTATTCAGGATGCCGATACTTCCGGCACGCCTGAGCCAACACCGGTACAGGCCGCACTGATTCCACTGGTGCTTACCGGAAAAGATGTACTCGTTGCTGCGCCTGCGGGTTCGGGCAAAGCCGCCGCTTATGCAATTCCGACACTCGATCTGTTGCAACAGGATGATGTGGCGCTAACACAAGAGCCAGGCCGTGGCCCACGAATTCTGGTATTGGTGCCCACACGTGAAATGGCCTTGCAGGTGCTCGATGCCTATCGCACGTATGGCCGTCATGATGCCTATTATTCATTCGCTGTTTATGGCGGTGTCAGCATGCATCCGCAAGTACAGGCTCTGGAACGCGGCTTGGATGTGCTTATTGCTACGCCAGCCCGTTTGCTCGACCATCTGGGTCAGGGGCACGTTAATCTGGATCGTGTTCGCGTTGTCGTTTTTGACGAAGTTGATCGCATGATGGACATGGGCCAAGCCGCAGAGCTCGAGCGCCTCTATCCATTGCTGCCCGCAATACGTCAAACGATTGTCGTTGCGAGTTCGCTCGGCGATGATATCCGTGGTTTTGCCGACGGTTTGCTGAAATACCCGGAAGAAGTTGTTATTGATCGTGGCGATGATGTGACGACTCGTGTGCATCAACGCTTTATTGCTGTGGATCCGCACCGTAAACGCGATCTCATGACGCAACTTTTCCGTGATGAAGCCTGGCCACGTTCACTGGTGTTTGCTCGCACCAAATTCGGTGCAGAGGGTCTCGCCCGTAAGTTGGCTAAAGGTGGTGTTACTGCCAATGCCCTGCATGCGCATCGTGGACAGATGCCCCGAGGTCGTGCCCTGGAAGAGTTCCAGACCGGGCTGCTCAGCGCATTGGTCACAACCGATATGGCATTGCGTGGGTTTGAGATGGATGGCATGCAACGTGTTGTGCATTACGATCTGCCCGCTGTTCCTGATGATTACCCATCTCGCCTGAATCGTGTACTCAATGGTGAAGATGGTCGCGTTGGTGATACGGTCGCCTTCGTTACGCACGATGATGCAGTTCTGCTGAAATCAATTGAGCGTTTGCTGGGTGCCGAAATTCATCCGGAAATTATTCCGGGTTACGAGCCGATGTCGCCTGAAGCGCTGGCCGAATACCAGGCTGAACAGGCGGCTAAATATGCGGCTGATCCGCGTAACGCCCGTAACCAGCCTGCAGCCACCGGCGAAGAAGCTGCGGAGGGCGCTGACACGGAAAGCAGTGGTGAGTTCGACGAGTCTGATGAAGATCGTCAACCGGTTGAGCTCGATGAAGATGCGAAGGCACGAGCCGAAGGTGAAGCCTGGCTGTACGCCCGTCAACAAGCCAATCAGCGACCGCCACGTGGCCGTAAACCGCGTGACCCGGATTCCCAGCCTTATTTTCCTGACGATCGTGACCCTTGGTCAGATTTGCCGGAAGACAAGCTGTACGTAATGGACGCCATGTACAACGGCAATAAACTGGCACCGGGTGAAACCGATCCGCTAACCGCGCTGCAGTTTATTGATGACGACGAAGCCTGGGAAGACGATGATCGTCAGCCGCGTGGTGCCAATGCACATATTCGCGATATCGTTGCCGAATTCCGTCGTGAAGCTCGTGAAGACCGTAATCTTCACCGAGAGCTGGCCGGCATGCCGGCACTTAACAGCCTGCGCAAAAACCACCGCGGCAAAAAGCCCTTTGGTAAGTCTTCACAGTACGGCAAAGGGCAGGGTAAACCACCAGGTGGCAAGCCGCCGCGCACGGGTGGCTACCAGGGTGCTAAACGACCAGTAGGTGCCGATGGTAAACCCTTGGCGCCACGCCCGCAGGGTGCTGGCGGTAAGCCATTCCGTCGCAAATCTACGGGCCCCAGTCGTCCGCGATCACCCAAACCCGAGGCAAGCTGATAGAATCTTGCCTGAATTTAAAAGGGTCTGTGGCTGAGTGGTTTAAAGCAACGGTCTTGAAAACCGTCGTAGGTGCGAGCCTACCGTGAGTTCGAATCTCACC
>JACCDN011090559.1_pt1 | contig 10199 bp, 10 predicted proteins | sample 7441691 | NCBI WGS metagenome assembly JACCDN01 (sample SAMN15323439, study PRJNA562643) | freshwater metagenome | isolation source: river surface water | place: USA:Blue River Watershed | collected 2017-08-16
CCCAATTCAATTAAATCAAAATCTTACACATTTGACAATGCGTTGGAAATTTAATCACCCAATTGAATTAAATCAAAATCTTACACATTTGAACATGGGTTGGTGTTTTAATCAACTGATACAATTAAATCAAAATCTTACACATTTGACTATGGGACACCATTTTGATCATCAAATTCAATTAAATCAAAATCTTACACATTTGACTGTGGGTCGTTGTTTTAATCAATCAATTCAATTAACAGACAAAATAAAATATTTATATTTAAATTCAAATCTTTATGATTTAATAGATAATTTACCAAATTGTGTTGAAGAATTAGTATTAGGACCATATTTTAATTTACCAATGAATGATTTACCAACTTCTATAAAAACAATCAAATTGAATTGTAATATTTATAAACATGAATTAAATTGCTTACCATTGTCTGTAGAATATTTAAAATTAAATTTAACTTATAACAAAAAAATTTCAAATATTCCAAAAGGACTAAAAAAAATAGTTTGTTTTAAAAATTATCCATTTATTAATGATTACACAAATTTAATTGTTGAAACATTTTAATGAAATAAAATTTTATTTTAGTAAAATAAAATTTTTGTTTTATAAATTTTAGGTTTTTTCATATATCTTTATTTTGATGTTTTTATATCTTTTTTATTTTTTTATAATATTTTTTTATTTTTTAATAGAATGCATGTTCTTAATTGCGTATAAGACATTTTTTTATTCTTTTTTTTATATTTTTCTTTTTATAAACCATATACTTTTAATTAAAAGTAATAATTAAGTATTTCCAGATAGGATAATAAACATTTTACTCATAATATCTTAATAATTTTATGATTAAAATAAATATTCAAACAGATATTTACAATAAAAGAATGTGGAATGAATACATTTCATTTTTTGGAAAATTTAAAAATAAATATTTAGTCAATATGCATGATGTCGAGTCAAATAAGCATTGTTATAAATATTTTACATTTAATTATGTATTCACATTATGTTGATAATTTTGATTATGTTAAATAGGTTGAATAGGTTGAATAGGTTGAATAGGTTGAATAGGTTGTATGGGTTGATAATTTTGATTAGGTTGAATAGGTTGAATAGGTTGAATAGGTTGAACAGGTTGAACAGGTTGATAATTTTGAACAGGTTGATAATTTTGATAATTTTGAACAGGTTGATAATTTTGATTAGGTTGAACAGGTTGATAATTTTGTATTTGTCGAGGATCAATATAAATAATATTTGTAAAAATATCAAAAAATATATCTGTCATCATTTGTGTGTTATATCCAGCAATAATATTTTTAAGTAAAACTTCATTTTCCAACATAAATTCTCTCAAATAAATAAAATCTTGAAAATATTTTGGATCTTGTTTCATTTTATTTAATAAATCATATAAAAATTTGACGGCAGCAATAGCATTTAATGGATTAATTTCACCTGAAGCCAATAAAGTTAAATTTTGAATAAATGGTACCAAATAATTTGTATAAAATTCCATATCCAATCCATGTGATAATGAATTTTGAAATAATTTAATAATTAAATCTTTTCTTTTTAAATTATTGAATAATTTTTTTTGTTTAGGTGGTAAAGTATTTAAAAACATATCAAAAGACATATTGGTAAAATTAGGAATATTAGAACTAATTGTGCCCAAAACACCAGATGTTATATTTGGATTAGATTTAGCAAAATTAAACGTTGATTTAGCGAGCATATCAAAAGTTCCACCACCATCACTATTATTCAAATTATTTGAATAATTCGAATAATTTAAATTATTTTTTAATTGTAAATATTTTGATTTGTATTTAAGATATTTATTTTTATACATTCTATAATATTTCTTATAATATAATTATAAAAATTATTTAATTAAAATTAAATATTAAAAAGTCCAAAAAATATTTTTATAAAGTAGTACTTTTTATAACTTCATATACATTTTTAGGTTTAAAACATGGATATCTATTTGAATGTGGTTTTATTTTTTTATTTATACTAGCATAATAATCATATGAACTTTGAGAACCTTTAAGGATATTATAATTATCCATAGCAATTCGTCCAAATAAATTGCTAAATGGTTTTGAACTAGAATTTGAAATAGCGCCTGGTGCTGTTAAAGTCATTGTTTAAGGATATTATATATAAATATGCAATTATATAAAAAAAAATAATTGGTAGAAATAAAATAATTACAATATTTCATTATTTCATTGTTTATGTGCAGATGGATTATTTAAAAATGGAATATTGATAGTCATAGTAGGAACAGAATTTATTTGTTGAATATTATAAGCAATATCAGTATTATCATATGAACCAACAATTCTACCATAATTTACATTTGCGATAGTACCTTTAGCATTTGTAAATGTTTTAGAAGCAGAATTTGAAACACGACCTAAAGAAGTTAATGGCATATTATATAATATATTTATATATTTTTCAATGTAATGGTTGATATAATTCACATTATGAACAAAACTTTATATTTTACGACATCAAAACACTTATAAAATCAAACAATTCAAGTCAAAAAAAAAAATTAATTAAAAAGTTTCAACATGTGTGCAAATAAAATCTTCAATAAATGGATAATTTTTAGAACAAACAATTTTTTTTAATCCTTTAGGTATATTATATATTTTTTTATTATAATGTGCTCCAAGTTCTAAATATGTCAAATCACAAGGCAATGAATTCAAATCTTCATTATAACAGCTTGAAGAATGAAAACGTAAACTTTTAATGCTACAAGGTAAATTATTTAATTTATAATTAAAATTAAAACCCAAAATTAATTCTTCAACACTTGAAGGTAAAAAATCAACAATATTAAAATTATTATTATTAATTTGCAAATATTTTACACAAGTAGAAATATCAATTTGTCTATTAAAATTCACTCCCAATGTTAATTTAATTAAATTATGATTTAATTGTAAAATTTGATTAAAATCATGTCCGAGTGTCAGCTCAATAAGAGAGTGTGGAAGTATGATTGGATGATTAAAATCAAATCCAAACATCAAATGTGTCAATTTATTTGATAAAATTATATTTTTATTAAATTTCCAACCAAAAATCAATTTAGTTAAATTTTCTGGTAAAATAATGTATTGATTAAAAGCATAATCAAAAGATAATTTAATTAATTTAGCATTTAAAATTGTCTTTTGGTTATATTTATCACCAAAACTTATTTTAATTAAATTTTCAGGCAAAACAATTGGTTGATTAAAATTATACCCAAAAGTTATATTAAGTAAATTTTCAGGTAAAATTATTGGTTGATTAAAACGTCCACCAAAAGTGACTTTAATTAAATTTTCAGGTAAAATAAGTTGTTTATTGAAATCATGACCGAATGTCAATTCAATTAAATTTTTGGGTAAAATTATTTCTTGATTGAAATAATATCCAAATGATAAATGACTAATAGAATCAATCAAATCAATTGGTTGATTAAAATTTTCACCAAAAAACAGATGCGTTAAATTTGTTAATTGTGGTGGAAAAATAAAAAATTGATTAAAAATTGAATTTGTATATTTATTTGAACCGACACAATATTTATCATCAAATTTATTATTTGTTCTAATTGCTGCATCACATTGTTCATAATTAGAAAATATCAAACAACGACAACAATTATTAAAATATTTAAAATATTCATTTAATGGTTTATTAAAATGTGGTTTAAATATTAATTTATCATTTAAAATCCAACAATCATTACAATCCATTTTTATAATATATAATTGATTTAATATATAAATATAATATCAATTTTTTTAATTATATCAAGTTAAAATTTTTTTAATATGTATTATTATCTTTTTTTCCAATAAAATACAATATTTTTTGATCAGACAATGCATTTAATATTACTTTTGTGACACCTTCATAAATGCCATTTGAATTATTAACTAAATAAACAATGAAATTTTCATTAGTAGTTGCGGAATCAGGTGTTGAATCATTCTTATAAAAAGCTGTATATTGAATTTGTCCAACTTTTGTTTGAATATTATTTGCATATGAAGCAATTGTGATAGTTTCTAATAAAAAATTATTAGGAGGCAATAATTTATCGGTTGTATTGTAAAAATTATCAATTAAAATATTATATCCAGTTGGATTATTTTCAACATCGACATTAAGGGACAAAATTGCAGGTTCCGTTTGATTAGCATCATTAACATTATATGTTCCTTGAAAATACAATGTTTCATCTGAATTTAAATTTAATTGTGTAAGTTCTGTCATATATTATATAATTATATAATATTTTTTGTATGGGTGAAAGAGTAAAAAAAAAGTCAATATCATTTGATCATTTTTAGTATACTAAAAATTAATTTGAATTTGATAATTCTTTCCATTTAACAATATTTTTATCTAAATTTTCATGAAAAATATATAATTCTGGAAATATCCCAACAATCATATTCCACATTGGTTTTACAATATTTGAAGCAAAATAAAATTCTGATAAATAAAATATTTTATCTTCCATCAATTTCATATGTTCTGATACTGACAACCCTAATTTTGTTTCTTTTTCAACTTGAAGCAAATATTCTTTTCTTAAATCATTAGAAACATTAAAAGAAATATCAAAAGGTCTAATTTGATTAGATATATCAGCAATATGAACAATAATTTTACCTAAAAATATTCTATCTTGAATATTATCAAAATATAATTTTTCATAAATTTTTTTATTTAAATCATCAATTAAATTTGAATGTAATTTCATGTCTGTTGTCAAAACACATTCCACTATCATATCTCTAACAATAATAAAATCATTTTTATTTAAATTTTCCAATAACTTTATTTCTTTAGAATGAATCAAATAAAAAGCAAAAGAACAATGATGATTTTCCAAAACAGATTTATTATTATATTTGAGAGCAAGATTGCTTTGGCAGTTTATTTCAAAAGAATTTGAATTGCCTGGATGATCAATATCATGAATCAATGCAGCAATTAATATTGCAAAAATTTCATATTGAGACAATTTGTTTTTAATATCAATTTTATCAATTAATAAATGAACAAATTGTAATACAAAAATTGCATGTTTAAAATTATGATAATAATTGTTATGATAATACAATGATACCTGTGAAATAAATTTTTTCAATGATTTTTTATTTATTTTAATTTTATCTAAATCAACATTTGCATTAAAAATCCAATATGCTATTTGACACAATATTTTTTTATTTAAACATAAATTTGCATTAAATTCAACAGAATTAACAAATCCGTCTTCTTTTATGATTGTTTGTATTTTTGCATCACCTGAATCATCCAAATCATCTAAATCATCTAACTCATCAGTAGTATCATCTAAATCATCAGCAGTATCATCTAAATCATTTGAATTATTTAAATTGTCTAAATCATTTGAATTGATATTTTTATTTTTTTTTTCACTCACTTCAATACTATTACCTGAATTTGTTTTGAGTATTTTTTTAAATTTATTGATTTCCAATATGTATGTCATATCATTAAGTATTTTAACTGAATCATTTATTTTGTTAATAACATTTGAATAGTCATTTTGTTCATTTTCATTTAATTTATGTGTAAAATTTTTTAATATTTTGCAATGTGTATTTAAATTTTCAAGTTCATCAACAACATTATCAATAGAATTATTAATGATATTAACTTTATTGTGAAAAATATTTTTATGATTTAATTTCATATAATTTAATTATATATTTATATAATTATTCATTTTTATTATAAAAAATTTAGCATATCAATTTAATAAATTCATTGTAAAAAATGGGCAATAAGTAAAACCACCTATCATCCAATAAGCAACATATCCCAACATGCATTTTCCCAAAACATGAGACCACTTAACAACAATACCATTAAATTTATTCGTTTTAGATTCAATATGATTTAATTTAGTAAATATTTTTTCTTTTTGTTCATGATGAATATTTATAATTTTTTCTAATTCAATAATTTTTGTCATCAATTCATTTGATTTTGAATTAATCAATTTAATAGATTCAATGGTATTATTTAATTTTAAATCAATTTGAATAAGACGTTTATCCAATTCTTCATTATTTTCACATTGATTTAACATTTTTGTTTTAAGATTTGTTTCTTCATTTATGATTCCTGATTCAAAAATAATCAATTTGTCTTTAATATGGTTAAATGTTTCCATTATATTTGCAAAATCTTTAATAATTTTTGTTTCATCATCACTATAATCTTTACAATTTATTTTTATTTGTTCTATTGTATCAGAATGTAATCTTTTTCTTGTTTCAATGTCAGTATTTATTTGTTGTTCATCTGTATTTATATTTATATAGTCTGAATCATCCGTCAATGAAGATACAGTTTTATTTTCTATTTTATCATTATTTGTTTTTTTTAATTGAGTTGACCAAGCAAAATAATTGTTATTCATTATATGTATATTTTATTAGAATTAATATTTTTTAACATAATCAATATTATATTGAAAATTCAATTTTTTTACAATACATAATTCCTTATAGGAGCAATTATATTTTTTTACTGTTAAATGTTTAATTTTTCAGTGAATATGTTATAATTAAATAAATTGCAAATTTATTTCATTTTCAAAAATATTAAAACTACCATCATCATAATCAACATGATAATAACACTGTTGATTAGGTAAATTATTCCTTAAATATTTGATAGTACCAGTCATATTATTTAAAATATTTTTGAATCTATCATTTTGTTTGAATTTTGGTATAGGGCATTTATCATGTTCATTAACTTTATTTGTATTATCAACTTTATTTGTATTATTAACTTTATTGGTATTATCAACTTTATTTGCATTATCAACTTTATTTGTATTATCAACTTTATTGAGTTTATTTGTATTATCAACTTTATTTGTATTATCAACTTTATTGGGTTTATTTTTATTTAATTCAAAGATTTCATTTGAATCATCACTTGATGAAATTAAATATTGACTACTTACATAAGTATCAAATGTCTCATCATCATAACGTATATGATAATAATAATGATTAGGATTAGAAATACGAATATTTTTTTCATAATCATCATCTCTTAAATTTACTATGATACCATATTTTTTAGATAATTTATTAAAAATTCTATTTCCTGACTGAAAAATCATTATGAAACTGATAAAATAGTTATTATATGTGATTGTATATAATATAATAACCATGATATTTTATTTTCAATTTTTTGAATACTAACAAATTGTCATCATATTATAAACTCATCAATAATAAAAATAATTTTAGACAATTTGATTTCAAATATATTTAAAAAAAATCCAATAAAAAAATTAATTATTTGCTAATAAAATCATATAATAAATCATTAAACTTTTTAATAAATTTAAAAGCATTATCAGGTTCATAACCACCAGCAATTAAAGCGGTTGTATAAATTGTTTTAGCCAATTCGACCAATTCATTATCATTTAAATCAACATTTTCTTTACATATTTTTCTGTGTAAATACTGTGTGATTTTATTAGAACTTGAAATCAACATATCTTTACGTTCAAATGCTTGTTTGTATTGTTCATTTCTTTTGGTTGCTGTATTATTATTTAATAATTTTTCCAATTGAGCAGACAAATGAACATGATTAACAATGATAGCTGGAACAGATGTAAATTTTTCATCTAATTTTACTTCAAAGAATTTAATATTATTTTGTTCATAAAGTTGTTTTAATTTATCACATAATTCAACACCTTCAGCATGCGTAAGTTCAAAAGTATTATCAGTAAAAGTATTTGCTAAAAGAGCTTCTGTAAGTAATAAATTATCTCTTGAAACATCAACAAATTTTTTGGTTAATAAATCATTCATATCAGGCTCTTTAAATCGATCAAATCCTTGATCATGAACCCCAACAATATCACCAAAATCCTTATTACTACTATCAATTTTATATTCTGTTAAAAATCCTTTAATATATTCATCAATTGGATCTTCAAAATACAAAACTTCTAATTTTAAAGATTTTAGTCTGTCCATAAAAGGAGATAATTCAAGAGCTTCTTTTTTATCACCTGCAATATAATAAATTGCTTTTTGTTCAGGTCTCATTGCTTTAACATATTCATCAAATCCAACAAATCTACCCATAGAAGTATTGAATCTCAATAATTTCATCATTTGTTTTGCAAATTTATTACCGGTCATTCTATCATTTCCTGTAGAATATTTATAAGAATCTTCATTACGTGAAAATTCTTCATGAATACCATTTTTAATTGAACAAGAAAATTCTTTATAAAAGGCATTATATGTTTCTTCACCCTTTTTAACAAGTTCTTCCATCATTCCAATTACTTTTTTAACTAATTGATTAGAAATTTTTTTTAATTTATCAGTATTTTGAATAGTTTGTCTTGAAACATTCAATTCAATATTAGAAGTATCAACAATGCCTTTAACAAATTCCATCCATTTTGGATACAAATCTTTATGATCAGCAGTAATTAAAACATTTTTTGTATATAATTTGATTGATTGACCACGTTTAGAAGGTTCAAATAAATTAAAAGGAGCTTTGGTTGGAATGTATAAAAGTCCAATTGCTTCAATAGCACCTTCAATTTTAAAATGATCATAAATAATAGGTTCTTCTTTAACATGTTGATCTAAATTGTCTTGAATATTATGAAGATAAAAATCTACATAATCTTGATTGGTAATTTCATTTTTTGGTTTAGCCCATAAAGGCAACCAATTCATTTTTTCCCATACTTTTTTATCGTGATATTCATTATCTTCTCTAACATGTTCAGTTTTTTCAAACATGATTGGATATTCAATATAAGAACTATGAGTTTTAATCACTTCCATTAATTTGTCTTGGTTAAGATATTCAGATGAATCTTCATTCAATGTTAAAATGATTTTTGTTCCACGTGTGAAATTTTCATCTTCATAATGTTTTAATTCTTTGATAGAATATGAAGATTCAGAATTAGAAACCCATTCCCAAATTTTATTTTCTTCAATTGGTTTTGTTATAATTTGAATATTTGAACACACCAAATAAACAGAATAAAATCCAACACCAAATTGACCAATCAATTTATCTTTTGATTGTGTTAATGCTTCCATAAATTGTTTGGTTCCAGATGTTCCAATTGAACCAATTTTTTTAATTAAATCATGTTTTGTAATTCCACATCCTGTATCTTGAATGATTAATTTAGATGATTCTGCATCAGCCCAAATTTTAATTTCATTACCAATTCTATGCAATGGATTTAACATACATGCCTTGTTTATTGCATCAGAAGCATTTGAAATTAATTCTCTCAAAAAAATATCTTTATTTGTGTAAATACTTTTGACCAAAATACTCATCACATTTGATGTATCCGCCGAATATGTAAAAGTTTCATATTCTTGACTTTGTTCTTGTGTTTGTTCTTGAGGTTGTTCTTGAATTTGACAAGCTTCCATTTTATTCAATATAATTATGATATTATTATATATAATTTAATGATTTAATATGTACATTTGTTTTCAATTATTTTTTTTTTCAATTTTTTTTAAAATATACAATTTTTTAATTTATGTTTTTTTACTTCAGAAATTTATCATTAGTTTCCATATAATTTTTTCCAATTATCGTAATTTAAAATTATCTTATGTGTAAAAAGTTTCAACAATTAAATTTGTCAAATTATTAAAATCATTAATAAATAGATAATTTTTAGAACAAACAATTTTTTTTAATCCTTTTGGAATATTTGATATTTTTTTATCATAAGACTTATTTAATTTTAAATATTCAACAGATGTTGGTAAGCAATTCAATTCATGATTGTAATTATGACAATTTAATATGATTGTTTTTATAGAAGTTGGTAAATTATTTAACTGTGAATTAAAAAGGTGTTTTAATTCTAATTCTTCAATGCCATTTGGTAAATTATCAATCAAATTGTGAGGATTTGAATTTAAACACAAATATTTTATTTCATTTGTTAATTGAATTGGTTGATTAAAATTTTTACCCACAGTCAAATGTGTAAGATTTTGATTTAATTGAATTAATTGATTGAAACATTCACCCATAGTCAGATGAGTGAGATTTTGATTTAATTCAATTGGTTGATTAAAACAAC
>JACCDN011237867.1_pt1 | contig 10198 bp, 7 predicted proteins | sample 7441691 | NCBI WGS metagenome assembly JACCDN01 (sample SAMN15323439, study PRJNA562643) | freshwater metagenome | isolation source: river surface water | place: USA:Blue River Watershed | collected 2017-08-16
GCACGCGCTGGGGGCACGGCTGCCCTCTCCGGCCAGCGCGTGCCCAGCGCATGTTCAGCGCCTGTTCAGCGTGCCAGCACCGGCCCCAGTGCCTTGCCCGTGTGCGTGCCCAGGCGCACCAGGTCCTCGGGCGTGCCGGTGGCCACGATGCGGCCGCCGTCCTTGCCGCCTTCGGGGCCCAGGTCAATGATCCAGTCGGCCTCGGCGATCACGTCCAGGTCGTGCTCGATGACGACCACGCTGTGCCCGCCATCGACCAGGCGGTGCAGCACGCGGATGAGCTTGTGCACGTCGGCCATGTGCAGGCCCACGGTGGGCTCGTCCAGCACGTACAGGGTGTGCGGGGCTTTCTGGCCCCGGCGGCCCACCTCGTCGCGCACCTTGGTCAGTTCGGTCACCAGCTTGATGCGCTGCGCCTCACCGCCACTGAGCGTGGGCGATGGCTGGCCCAGGGTGAGGTAGCCCAGGCCCACGTCTTTGAGCAGTTGCAGCGGGTGGGCGATGCTCGGCATGCTGGCGAAGAAGTCCACGGCCTCGTCCACGGCCATCTGCAGCACATCGCCGATGCTCTTGCCGCGCCAGGTGACGGCCAGCGTTTCGGGGTTGAAGCGCGCGCCGTGGCAGGTTTCGCAGGGCACCTTCACATCGGGCAAGAAGCTCATCTCGATGGTGCGCATGCCCTGGCCTTCGCAACTGGGGCAGCGGCCTTCGCCGGTGTTGAAGCTGAAACGGCCTGGGCCATAGCCGCGCGCCTTGGCTTCGAGGGTTTCGGCGAACAGCTTGCGGATGGTGTCCCAAAAGCCGATGTAGGTGGCCGGACAGGAACGCGGGGTTTTGCCGATCGGGGTCTGGTCGACTTCGAGCACGCGGTCGATCACCTCGAAGCCTTGCACATCGGCGGATCCGACGAGCGGCACGCGCTGTCCCTTGTCCTGGGCGGTGCGGCCAGCCTGGGTGCTGCGCTGCTGCACAAGGGCCTGCACATTGGTCAGCAACACATCGCGCGCGAGCGTCGACTTGCCCGAGCCGCTGACGCCGGTGACGGCAACCAGGCGCTTGAGCGGGACTTCGAGGTCGACGTCTTGCAGGTTGTGGAGGTTGGCGCCGTTGAGGGTAAGCCAATGCAGGGCAGCGCTTTGCGCTGCAGAGAAATTGGGGTCAGAGCCCGAGTTTCTCTTCGCGAAATCGGGATCCGACCCCAATTTCTCCACCACCACACGCCGAGGCTGCAACGGGTGTTTCATCGCATGCAAGAGGTAACGCCCTGTCTGCGAGTCAGCTGCGCGTGTGATGTCATCGGCCGTGCCTTCGGCAATCAGGCGGCCGCCGCGTTTGCCAGCACTCGGCCCGATGTCGATGATGTGGTCGGCGCGGCGGATGGTGTCTTCGTCGTGCTCCACCACCACCAGCGTGTTGCCCTTGTCGCCCAGCTTGTGCAGGGCATTGAGCAGGATCTGGTTGTCGCGCGCATGCAGGCCAATGGTTGGCTCGTCCAACACATAGCACACGCCCTGCAGGTTGCTGCCCAGCTGCGCGGCCAGGCGGATGCGCTGGGCCTCGCCACCACTCAGGGTGGGCGCACCACGGTCGAGCGTGAGGTAGCCCAGACCGACTTCCTCGAGGAATTCGAGGCGGCTCTTGATCTCGGGAATCAGGTCACGGGCGATGTCGGCTTCGCGGCCGGTCAGCCGCAGCGTTTCGACCCAGCGCCGCACATCGGTCACGGAGAGGCGGGCGATGTCGGTGATGCGCCACCCAAGCCGTTCGGGCTGAGCTTGTCGAAGCCCCTGCGCAAGCCGTCCTTCGACCGGCTCAGGACGAACGGTGGCGTCTGAGACAGCATGGACGGGCAAGCGCACGGCGCGCGCTATCGCGTTCAGGCGCGTGCCTTCACACGTCGGGCAAGCGGTGTCCACCACGTCCTCGACTTCAGGCTCGGCAAAGGTCTGCTCACGCCCTTTGTCCTTGTCGTCCCGTACCGAATCGTCAAAGGCCTTGCGCTGCTCCCTGGTCAGCTTGACGCCGGTGCCCACGCAGTCGGGGCACCAGCCGTGCTTGCTGTTGTACGAGAACAGCCGCGGGTCCAGTTCGGCATACGAGGCCGCGCAGGCCGGGCAGGCACGCAGCGTGGAAAACACACGGTGCTGACCGATGCGGGCGGTGGACGTGCCGTTTTCCATCGCCTCTTTCAGGCCATCCAGATGGCTGAGCACATGCACCACGCCCTTGCCGTGTTCGAGGGCGGTGTTCAGCGCCTTGCGCAAGGCGGTTTCCTGCGCGGGCAGCACATCGAGGCTCATCACCGGCAACTCGATGGTGTGTTCCTTGAAGCGGTCAATGCGCGGAAAGCCCTGGGTGGGCAGGAACTCGCCATCCACGCGCAGGTGGGTGTAGCCGCGTGGACGCGCCCAGTCGGCCAGCTCGGTGTAGACGCCCTTGCGGTTGACCACCAGCGGTGCCAGCAGGCCGATGTGCTGGCCCTTGAACTGGGTCATGAGTTGCGCGGCGATGCTGTCGGGCGTCTGCGGCTGCACGGGCGTGTCGTCGTGCACGCAGTGCTGGATGCCCAGCTTCACGTAGAGCAGGCGCAAAAAGTGCCAGACCTCGGTGGTGGTGCCGACGGTGGATTTGCGGCCACCGCGCGAAAGGCGCTGTTCGATGGCCACGGTGGGCGGGATGCCGTAGACGGCATCGACTTCAGGGCGACCAGCGGGCTGGACAATGCTCCTCGCATAAGCATTGAGGCTTTCGAGGTAACGGCGCTGGCCTTCGTTGAACAGGATGTCGAAGGCCAGCGTGGATTTGCCGGAGCCGCTGACGCCGGTGATGACGTTGAACTGGCCACGGGGGATGTTGACGCTCAGGTTCTTTAGGTTGTGTTCTTTGGCGTTGACGATTTGAATGGCATCGATTGCCGGTGCGTTACCACGGACTCTCGCCAGCGAGGCTGCGGTGTCGGTGGGCGACGATTTCTGCGTACCCCCGCAGCATGAGGAGTCCGCCGATACCGCAGCCTCGCCCCCGTAAACGCTTGTTCGCTCAGCCACTGCCACCGCCTCACCCATCGCTTCAGCATAGTCACGCAGGGCAGCGCCTGTGTGCGATGTCGGATGCAGCCGTACCTCTTCCGGCGTGCCTTCGGCCACCACCAGACCACCCCCCTCCCCGCCTTCGGGGCCCAGATCGATCAGCCAGTCGCTGGCGCGGATCACGTCGAGGTTGTGCTCGATGACGATGAGCGAGTGACCCGCTTCGAGCAGTTTGCGCAGCGCACGCATCAGCTTGGCGATGTCGTCGAAATGCAGGCCGGTGGTCGGCTCGTCGAACAGGAAGAGCGTGCCCTTGCGTGCCAGGCTCTGGCGGCTGTTGCTGGCTGTCTTGGCGGCTTCGGCCAGGAAGCCTGCGAGCTTGAGGCGCTGGGCTTCGCCCCCCGAGAGCGTGGGCACGGGCTGGCCCAGGCGCACATATTCGAGCCCCACATCCACAATGGGTTGCAGGGCGCGGATGACTTCGCGGTCTTGTGCGAACAGGGCTGCGGCTTCGCTGACGGTGAGTTCGAGGATGTCGGAGACGTTGAGCAAGCGGGGCTGACCGCCAATCGCCTGCCGCTCGATCTTGATCTCGAGGATTTCAGGGCGGTAGCGCTTGCCATCGCAGTCGGGGCAACGCAGGTAGACGTCGCTCAAAAACTGCATCTCCACGTGTTCGAAACCGGAGCCGCCGCAGGTGGGGCAGCGGCCATCGCCGCTGTTGAAGCTGAACTTGCTGGCGGTGTAGCCGCGCTGGCGAGACTCGGGCGCAGTGGCAAAGATTTCGCGGATCGCGTCCCAGGCGCCCACGTAGCTGACCGGGTTGGAGCGGGCCGTTTTGCCAATCGGCGACTGGTCCACAAACACCACATCGCTCAGGTGGTCGGCGCCGAGCAGGCGGTCGTGGGCACCTCGCGATTCGGTGGCTTTGCCGAAGTGACGCATGAGCGCCGGGGCCAGCACGTCCTGAATGAGGGTGGACTTGCCCGAGCCGCTGACGCCGGTGACGGTGACCAGGCGCTGCAGCGGGAAGTCCACCGAGACGTTTTGCAGGTTGTGCTCGCGCGCGCCTTCGAGGATGAGCCGTGGCGTGCTGTCGGTGACCATGCGCTTGAGGCCTAGCCCGACTTGCTTGCGCGCCCCCAGGTAAGCACCGGTCAGGGTGTCGGCATGGCGCAGTTCTTCGGTGGTGCCGTCAAAGACGATCTGGCCGCCACGCTCGCCCGGGCCGGGGCCCATGTCGATCATGCGGTCCGCGGCCAGCATGACCGCCGGGTCGTGCTCCACCACCACCAATGTGTTGCCCGCGTCACGCAGGCGCCGCATGGCCTGGGTGATGCGGTGCATGTCGCGCGGGTGCAGGCCGATGCTGGGCTCGTCGAGCACGAACAGGGTGTTGACCAGGCTGGTGCCGAGCGCGGTGGTGAGGTTGATGCGCTGGACTTCACCGCCGCTCAGGGTGCGGCTCTGGCGGTCGAGGGTGAGGTAGCCGATGCCGACGTCGCAGAGGTATTTGAGCCTTGTCGTGATTTCTTCCAGAAGCAGTTGCAGGGCTTTGTGTTCTGCGCTCTGTGCCTCCGTTGGGGGCCGACTTGAGTAGGAGCGGGGCGACGATTTCTGCGTACCCCCGCAGCATGAGGAGTCCGGAACCGGTCCCGGCACGCCCTCTGCCGAAGCCTGCCCAGCGCGCTCAGACACCAAAGCAAAAAACCGTCGCAAGCGATCCAGCGGCATCAACATCATGTCATGCAACGACAGCCCCGGCAGCGCTTCCAGCTGCGCACGCGTCCACTTCACGCCCGCGGGCATGAAACGCTTGGCGGGTTCCAGCACCGCATCAGCATCTTCTTTAGAACCGATGCGCCACAGCAGGCTCTCGGTCTTGAGGCGGGCACCGCTGCACGAAGGGCATTCGGTGTAGCTCCGGTACTTGGACAAGAGCACGCGGATGTGCATCTTGTAAGCCTTGCTCTCCAGATACTCAAAGAAGCGCGCGATGCCATACCACTGCTGGTTCCACTTGCCGTTCCAGTTGGGCGAACCTTTAATGACCCAATCCTTCTGTGCCTCGGTCAGCTTGGCCCAGGGCGTATCACGCGGAATGCCGGCGGTCTCGGCATGGCGCATCAGGTCGTCCTGACACTCCTGCCAGGCGGGGGTCTGGATCGTCTTGATGGCGCCGGCGCGCAAGGTCAGCTTGTCGCTCGGGATCACCAGCCCGTCATCCACACCGATCACACGTCCAAAACCCCGGCAGGCCTCGCAAGCCCCCACCGCCGAGTTGAAGGAGAACATCGACGGGATCGGGTCGGTGTAGCGCTGGTCGCTGTCGGGGCAATGCAGGCCGGTGGAGAAGCGCCACATATCGGAGCCGACATCGCTTTCCACATACACATTCAGGCGGCCACTGCCGCGCTTGAGTGCCACCTCGATGGCTTCGACCACCCGGGCCTTTTCGGCGTTCGTCAGGCGGAAACGGTCGGCCACCACATCGAGCACCTTGCGCGGACCGGTGGGTGTGGCCACCTCGCGTTCGGCCTGCACCTTGGTGAAGCCACTGGCCGACAGCCATTGTTCGACCTGCTCGGCCGTGGTGTTGGAAGGCAGCTCGACCGGAAAAGTCAGGTACAGCCGAGGGTCGCCCGCCTCGGCGGCACGGCGCTGCAATTCGGTGTAAATCGTCTCGGGGCTGTCGTGGCGAACCGGCTGCGCGGTGTCACGGTCAAACAGCTGACCCAGGCGGGCGAACAGCAGCTTGAGGTGGTCGTTCAACTCGGTCATCGTGCCGACCGTCGATCGCGAGCTGCGCACCGGATTGGTCTGGTCGATCGCAATGGCCGGGGGCACACCTTCGACCTTGTCGACCGCGGGCTTGTCCATGCGGTCCAGGAACTGGCGGGCGTAGGCGCTGAAGGTCTCCACATAGCGCCGCTGGCCTTCGGCATACAGCGTGTCGAACACCAGGCTCGACTTGCCCGAGCCGCTCGGGCCGGTGACCACCGTCAGTTCACCGGTGCGGATGTCGATATCGAGGTTCTTGAGGTTGTGCTGGCGGGCGCCACGGATGCGGATCTGGCCTTGGGACATGTCGGGCTTTTCAGGTTAAGGCCAAACATTCTAGGGGGCCTTGCATGACGCCGTGAGACACCAAAACAAAGGCCACGCAATGCGTGGCCTTTGCAGGAGCCGGGCCTGTTCAGGCCTGATGGTGCCGTGTCACTTGGCGGCACTGGCGTCAGATGCCGGAGCCGCTGCGGCGCTGGCCGGGGCCGAGGCGTCGTGCGCCGGGCCATGGCTTTCGATGCCGTGCTTTTCACCACCCATATCGATGTCACCGCCTTGGCTGATCATGTACAGGGCTGCTGCAGCGAAAACGATGAAGCCGACGACCAATTTCCACATGTCTTATCTCCAGAAGTACAAAAACAAAAGGCCCTCCACGGAGGGAAGGCCTTGAATGTAGCACCCGAGTTCCCCCGGGTTGCTTACAGCGATCAGTCGCCGGCGTAGATGTCCACGTCTTTGGTTTCGCGGACAAACAGCAGACCGATCACGAAGGTGGCGGCAGCGATGATGATGGGGTACCACAGGCCGTAGTACATGTCACCGTTCTGGGCAACCATGGCGAAGGCAATGGTCGGCATCAGGCCACCAAACCAGCCGTTACCGATGTGATACGGCAGCGACATGGAGGTGTAACGGATGCGGGTCGGGAAGAGTTCGACCAGCATGGCGGCGATCGGGCCATAGACCATCGTCACGTACACCACCAGGATGGACAGGATGATGACGATCATGACCTTGTCCACCTTGGCCGGGTCGGCCTTGGCAGGGTAGCCGGCTTCGGTCAGGGCAGCGTCCACTTCCTTCTTGAAGGCAGCGATGGCAGCCACGCTGTCAGCGGTGAACTTGTGGTTTTCAACCTTGGCCACGGGCGCCACGATTTCCTTCTCGCCAATCTTGATCTTGGCGGGACCGACTTCAGCAGCCACGGCGTTGCTGTAGCTCACCGACTTCTGGGCCAGGTAGCGCTTGGCGATGTCACAGGACTTGGTGAAGTCGATTTCGCGAGCCACCGGGTTGCCCTGGAAGGAGCAGTCACCGGCAGAGGCGGTCACCGTCACCGGCACGGTCTGCTGGGCCTTGGCCAGGTCAGGGTTGGCGGCCTGGGTCAGCATCTTGAACAGCGGGAAGTAGGTGACGATGGCCAGCAGCATGCCTGCCAGAATGATCGGCTTGCGGCCGATCTTGTCGGACAGGGAGCCGAAGATCACGAAAAAGGGCGTGCCGATCACCAGGGATGCAGCCACCAGGATGTTGGCGGTGGCGCCATCAACCTTGAGCACGCTGGTCAGGAAGAACAGCGCGTAGAACTGACCCGAGTACCAGACCACGGCCTGACCAGCCACCAGACCGAAGAGGGCCAGCAGCACGATTTTCAGGTTTTTCCACTGGCCGAAGGATTCAGCCAGAGGGGCCTTGGAGGTCTTGCCTTCAGACTTCATCTTCTGGAAGGCAGGCGATTCGTTCATCGTCATGCGGATCCAGACCGAGATGGCCAGCAGCAGGATGGACACGATGAACGGCACACGCCAGCCCCAGTCTGCGAAGGCAGCTTCACCGATGGCGGTACGGGTGCCCAGGATCACCATCAGCGACAGGAACAGGCCCAGCGTGGCTGTGGTCTGAATCCAGGCGGTGTAGGCGCCGCGCTTGCCGTGGGGGGCGTGTTCGGCCACGTAGGTGGCAGCACCGCCATATTCACCACCGAGGGCCAGGCCCTGCAGCATGCGCAGCGCGATCAGGATGACCGGAGCGGCCACGCCGATGCTGGCGTAGGTAGGCAGGATACCCACGATGAAGGTGGACAGACCCATGATCAGGATGGTCACCAGGAAGGTGTATTTGCGACCGATCATGTCGCCCAGACGACCGAACACCAGAGCGCCGAAGGGGCGCACGATGAAGCCAGCCGCGAAAGCCAGCAGGGCAAAAATGAACGCAGCGCTTGGATCCAGGCCAGCAAAGAATTGCTTGGCGATGATCGCTGCGAGCGAACCGTACAGATAGAAGTCGTACCACTCAAAGACGGTGCCCAGAGAAGAGGCAAAAATCACCTTCTTCTCTTCGGCCGTCATCGGACGGGGCGCGGTTGATGCCATAGATGCAGTCTCCAAAATAGGTTTCCGACACGGAAACGTGGGGCGGATTCTTGGCGCGAGCTCTGACCTTCTTCTGACAGCACGCCAACACAGACTGACAAATCAAGTACTAACCCGCGAGGTTTTTTTTACATCGCGAAAGTTGACGGTTTTACTCGGGAAATCCCTAGTCGGCAGCCCCCTCTTCGTCTGCAGAAAAAGAGCGCTAAGCTCGATCCATGCCAGACAACCACACCCGTCTCAGAAGCAAAGTGCGGCGATTGACTCTCGCCTGTTTGCTGCTGTGGCTGAGCGCAACCCTGGCTCCGGTGCTGGCCTCACGCTCTGGCTGGACACTGTGGGGATGGCCAGTGGACTTCTGGATGGCCGCACAGGGCTGCGTGCTGGTCTACCTCCTGATCGTCGGTGTGTACGCCTGGCTGGTGAACCACTGGGAACAACAGGCCGGCAGCCTCTCTTTCAGAACCCCGCCCGATCAGGATGTCTGACGACGGACTCCGACAGAAGTCATTGAAACCGCATGCCAGTCCGGGCCCGCAAACCACGGATCACCCAGCAGGTAGGCCCGCAGCATGGGCAAGGCGTCCTGCCCCCAAAACACCTTGTCGTCGACCACAAAGCTGGGCACACCGAACAGCCCGCGCTCGATGGCTTGCTGGGTGTTGGCCTGCAGGTCCTGCTTGACCGCTGCGCCGGCTGGATCGCGGCCCGGTTGCAGCCGGTCCGTCAACACCGCGAGGCGATCGGCATCGGCGGCATCTTCGCCACCGCACCAGACATGGCGGAACACCTGCTCGCAGATGTAGCGATTGGGTTCGCCACCGGCATCACAAGCCAAGGACAAACGCAGCAAGCCCAAGGGATTGAAGGGGTGCGCTGCAGGCAGTTTCAGTTCACAGCCTTGCTGGTGTGCCAGCCAGAGCACTTGCCTGTAGGTCCAGTCGCGCTTGGCAGGAATCTCTGCGGGACCCAGCTGCCCGTGGTGCTTGAGCATGGCGCCAAACAACACCGGCTTGTGCACCACCCGGTGACTGATGCCCTGCAGCGCTTTCGGCAGGCTGTGAAAAGCCAGCCAGGCATAGGGTGAGATGAAGTCCAGGTAAAAGGTGATGGTTTTCATTCGGCGCTTTCAAGTGCAATGCGCTGCGCCAGACGCTCGGGCAGCTGCGCCCATACCGCCAGTTTGGCGGGGTTGTCCATGCGGCTCCAGGCGGCGATCTCGTCAAGCGTGCGCATGCAGCCTTCACACCAGCCGGTGGTCGGATGCATGATGCAGACCGACTGGCAGGGTGAGGGCACATGCGGGCCCTCGCCCGCCAGAGGCGCCATCTCGGCGATACGGCGCCAGCGTCGGTTGCTGATGGTGCGGGGATCCAGCGTCATGGTGACTCCACCACATCAACCACAGGAGCGCCCGTCAGATGCCTCAGGTCTTCAGGCGCGAGCCGGAACACGCCATGCGGGTGACCGGCTGCCGCCCAGATTTCTTCAAAGCGCCACAGGTCCTGGTCGAGCAAAGTCACCGACGGGTTCAGATGAGCCACAGGCGAAACACCACCGATGGTGAAGCCGGTTCTGGCCTTGACGAAATCGGCATCGGCTCGGCCCACTTTGCCCACCAGCGCCGAAACCTTTTTTTCATCCACACGGCGATCACCCGAGGTCACGACCAGAACAGCAGCGTCGTCTTCCTTGCGCCGGAAGATCACGCTCTTGGCGATCTGCCCCAGTTGCACTCCCAGACCGTCTGCAGCTTCCTGCGCGGTACGGGCGGCACCGTCCAGCATGATCGGTGCATGCGCATGCCCCGCCTGCTGCAAGGTCTGCGCCACCTTTTGCACGCCCTCGGGCAGGCAGCGGAGTTCTGCACCGCACATGATCAGGCCGCCCGTTTGTTGAGGACGGCGGTCGCGACGCGCGAATTGGGCTTGCGCCCCAGGTGCCCGCTGATGAAGACGCCCGCGTCGACCAGCTGGTCCAGATCGATGCCCGTCTCGATGCCCATGC
>JACCDN010246458.1_pt1 | contig 10197 bp, 3 predicted proteins | sample 7441691 | NCBI WGS metagenome assembly JACCDN01 (sample SAMN15323439, study PRJNA562643) | freshwater metagenome | isolation source: river surface water | place: USA:Blue River Watershed | collected 2017-08-16
AACGGTCTTCGTCGCTGGAGAGGATTAGAAACTCTTTGGCATATCTGTTTATTGCTGGGATGACGTCCTCGTCATAGAGATTGGTCGCTCCGGCTTCAGGGGTGCTGGCTTGAAGTAGTTGTGGGTCTGGGGGAGCGACAAAGAGCACTCGATCAAATGGGCTCTGGAAGGCCATTGTTCTCGCGGCCACTAGCCAGTTAATGCAGCCCAAGGAGTGGGCAATTGCGATCTTCTCGCCCCCCTCAACCTCGTTTATTAGGGCCTCTTCCGCCAAAAGCAGCTCCTGCCAATCCTTTGCCTTGGGGGCGTCGGGTTCTGGGAACTGCGGGTACCAGACCTGCTGGCCTCGATTTCTAAGGTCTGTGGCGTTGTGCCTCATCCAGTGACCCTCCGGGCGCTGGTTTTTCCACCCGTGTAGCAGTAGGACCTTTTTCACTCCTTTAATCTAGCCACCACACGCTGGCTTTCAGTTATCGCCCGGGGTTCGGTTTACCGAAGGTTTAGATTTCTTGATTCTTTGGGTCGGCTACATTTATGTGAGGTTTAGGGGAGTGTGATTGTCAACAGCTGTTAGGTCAAAGTCGTGGGGCGCGGTAGCTCGATGGCTGATCTTGGCGCTGCTGACCTCTGGAATCGTACTGGTCCAAAATACGACACAACCTGAGCCTGTGAGAGCAGCTGCAGCTCAATGTATTGAGTTTTCGCATTCTTCTGTTTTCTACTACGACACCAAACAAGCTGGCCCCAATACGCGAAACTTCGATGCCAAGTATCTGGGTTTCAAAATTACCCCCACTGACTCAGCCAACGTAAAAGTTGAGGTCACAGGCTTCACGGACAACAACAAGTTCAATGTTCGTTTAGCATCAGGTCAGCCCACTTCGCAAACCGTAGGAATTGCAACGTCTGCATCTCCGAAAATGAGTTACTTCCTCGCCGAACTTTATGCAAATAGCGGTGGTGGAAACGAAAGCCTCGCAGACTACAAAACCTCCGCCATTGAAACCATTACCGTAACCGTTAAAGACGCAACGTCAAACGCAGTTTTGTGTTCCAGAACTCAGGCACTAACAGTTGCAGATCAGACCTTGGCTGCTAACGCAAACAAAATCTATTCCTCTCGGGTCTCTACTCCAAGCACTGAGGTAGGAACCGGTTCCATGGTGGTAATAACCGTGACGGGCAACACGGGAACTGTAGGTGCGGGTCCCGACGGAAAATATGACGTCAACTTCACTCCTGTTGCAGACCCAGCTAAATTTGCGCCTGCAGCCTGGGAACTGAAGAAGATTGAATACAAAGGGCTGAATTCAAATTGCAGCAAAATCACTGATCAGCTTTACTTCGACAAGAACAAGACACCTTCCAGCATCGTTTGTTCCGGAAACTATGCCGTTAGCTACCTATTTGAAGTAAGAGGCACCTACTCGGGATCAGAAGGAAGTTTTTCTGAGATCCAATCATTTATTTATGGGGCTTCAGGAAACCTGATAAAGCACACAACTCCATCCTCGACGGCCATCAAGCTTCCAAAGGCAAATAGCTCCAGCACCAACAAGCCAACCGTTGATCCAACAAATCTTGATCAATATCTGAACGAGGCTGTCGCTGACCTCCCTTTCACCGTTGGAAACCTTGAGCTTCGGACCGTCAAAGGAACGCCAGGCAACCCAGTAAATAGCGCTACTCCGACCTATGTGAATGCCACAGGTTCTCCGGCAATCCAATGGGATAAAACATGTATCGTCTCCGGTTCTAGCTGTTTGACGAACTCCGCGGTGACCACCACGGGTGGAAGTTGGACAATTGTCGACGGGCCAAGCGGTGCTAAATTGCTCCGGTTTGTCCCGAATTCTGCCTATGAAACAGCTAACCTAGACGACCCTGCGGATGTTGTTGTCTTCAGACTTACAGATGGAAATAACCAGACGGCAACTGCTTCTGCAACAGCCATTGTTGATCCCTCAGGATTTATTGCTCAGGACGTTTATTTCAAAACCCCACCTGGAACTGCATCTTCGAGCGCCACACTCTCTGCTACCGGCGGAACTATTAACTGGGACGCAACTCGACTTATTGACTCGGCATCAAGTGAAGTTACTTCAGTCACCATCCCAGGCGAAGGAGTCTGGAGCATCGCTGGAGCGGCGGGGCAATCAAGGGCATTGAGATTTACACCGGAGGCAAATTTCTCTGGAACATCATTCGTTCAGTTCAAGCTCACTGCTACCGGTGGCGGAACATCTTTTGCGTCTGGCTATGCAACTACAGATCCTAGGCCGACTGTCAATGCACAAACCAGCACCGTCACGATGGGATCCTCCGGAGCTGTTACTACCCTGTCTCCAACAGTCACCCCCAGTGATGTGGCGAGTAGATGTATTTATGCAAATGAGGCAAGTTCAGCATCTTGTGGTTCTTCGCTAACTGCAACAAGCATCAGTTGGACCTTGGAATCCAACGGCAAGGTCACATTTGTTTCTCAATTTGGCTTTACAGGAAGCGCCACGATTTCTTACAAGGTCACTGACTCGAGCGGTAATAGTGCCACTAACTCGATGACGGTAACAGTTAATCCGCCGGCCACTCCAACTATTACTGCCGAGTCTGGAAGTGTTTCAACATCAAAGCCAATCACACTTTCTCCAACTGTAAATTCCTCACTTTCGACAACAGTGTGCTTGATAAATCCAGCAGACACCTCTTCTTGTTCGAATGAAGTCACAATCCCGGGCAAGGGAACCTGGAAGAAGAACTCCAACGGCACAATCACATTCACTTCGGTCAACTCCTTTACTGGCAGCGCAACAATTTCGGCCAGGGTCACCGATCAGATCGGTCAAACCGGAACTGGTCAGCAATCTGTGACCGTGAATGCCCCAACTCTTCCAACGGTTTCTAGTCCTTCTGGAACCACCGCGGTCAGCACATCCATAACCGCAAGCGTTGCAGTGACAAGCGAGCTGCCCATCAACACAAAGTGTTTGGTCGATCCAGCGAACTCATCAAGTTGTTCGGACACAGTTGTAATTCCGGGCAAGGGAACCTTCACACGAGTCGGGGACCAAGTTAGGTTTACCGCGGGCGCTAACACTGGTTCCGCGACCGTCTCATTCCGAGCGATTGACTCGCTCACACGCAGTGCACAGGGAACCATAACCATCACCATTACGGATGACCCAAACTTCAACGCGAATGCCGTTCCAGTTGTGACCACTTCTGCGGCTACCAACGTGACAGAAACTACTGCCCGAATGAATGGAAACGTTCAGTCCGGAAACGTCACAACGAACATCACATTCTGCTATGGCACTCTGGCAACACTTGTTGGCTGCGTCACTGTCACCGGAACTCCTGCGCAAATTAGCGGTGGAGCTTTGGGAGCGGTTTACGCAGACTTAACCGGACTAACCGGTTCGACAACTTATTGGTACCGAGTTATCGCTACCGATTCGAACCCATACAACGGCGCTACCGTCAGCTTCACTACCAACGCAGCACCAAGTAACAATCCAGCACCTTCTCCGACTCAAACTTCAGACCCATGTGAACCTGGTGTAACCACAAGCTCGCTACAGCCTGGTCTTTACTCCAGACTGATTGGTTACTTGGTGAACCTCCTTGGCACTGCCAACACCTGGTCAGCCTCATTCTTTGGTGGCGTAATCCAGAGTCCGATTGCAGACGCCCTCTCGGCCACTTCTATTCCGAACCCACTGTGGTCCCAAGCTGGTTACGACGCTCTAACTAAGACCAATTTGTCTATCGCTCTACAGGGTGCCACCGCGAAAGCGTCTCCAAAGACAGTTACTCCAGAAGAACAGCTAACTCAGGAAGAGATCGCGCTTGTTCCAGGTCCAAACGCTGGTGAGGTTGAGGTCACCAGCACAGACGGAGACCCACTCTCAGTTCTCGCAGTATCACCAGAGGATCCTTTCCTTTCCACTCAGTTCTCTGGAGCGGACTTCAATAAGCCAGAGGTTTGGGAGTTCTTGGGTTACGGAGAGCTTTGTTGGAAGCTCGAACCATTCGGCGATACAGACCTCGCCTACGTGCTTCCAAACCCAATCAAACTTCCTGCTGGCACCGCGGCTGGAGATTGGCGCTACTCGAATGTAATCGTCAAGGCCGGTTCGCTGGTCGCTCGCTCTGATACCTACCAAACTGACACCATCTTCCCTGCCCCGCTTCCCGGAAGCGTTGTGTGGCCAGACGTGAATGCAAACGGAGTCTTGGACTCTGGGGGCCGCGGGGGCGACAAGGCCATCTCGCACATCATTTTCTGTGTCACAAAGGCTTCAGCAACTCAAAGCCCTCAGGCAACCACTTCGCCATCTGCTACTCCAACCAAGAGCAGCACTGCAACCCAAACCCCTGCTCCAACCCAGAGTTCAACTGTGACTCCTACCCCGACTCAGACTTCAACCAGTACGCCTGCTCCAACCCAGTCAACGAGCACTCCATCCCCAACTTCAACTACTGCCACTCCAACTCCTACCCAGACCACTGCCACACCGACCCCGACTCAGACTTCAACTCCAAGCCCTTCGGTCACCAGTAACTGTCCGACACCTACCTCTACCGCCACGATTCCCCCTAGAGGTCCCGAGCCAACGGAAACCCCAAAGGTTATTTTCAAGTTGAACACCCCGACGCCAACCCCGTCGACTACTCCAACTCAGACTTCAACACCAACGCCTTCGCAGTCAACTTCCACCCCTACTCCAACTTCAACTTCTACTGCGACCCCAACTCCAACACAAACTTCTACGCCAACTCCAAGCAACACTTCAACGGCGACACCTAGCCCAACCAGCACTCCAACTCAGAGTGCAACACCTACTCCTACCCAGACTTCAACACCTTCCCCTTCTGCCACTCAAACTTCTTCGCCAACCCCAACTCCGACACAAACTTCTACTCCGAATCCAAGCGATCCTGGAAACCCAACCCCAACTCCATCCCCAACTTTCACTTATGAACCAAAGTTCACTTCACTTGGTGAACTACTTTGTGAACCAAAAGAACCAAATGGCGTAGCACTGGTGCTGTCCAATGGCGTGGATCGAATTTGTTACCAAACCACCAAGACCGCCTTCATAAATGCTGTGGCGCTAAAGCCTGCCGGTGGAGTAACTCCAATCAAGAACCTTGCTGACACAGGATTCAACTCTGAGTTCTGGCTATTCATGGCGAGCTTGCTCTCCGTTGCCGGTGCGATGATGCTTTTTGTTTCGAGAGAATCCAAGAAAAACTAAATAGCTAGTGAGAATTTTGATGCCTAGCGCATTCAAAATCCTCTTTCTCAGAGAGAAACTCCAGATAGGAAAAAATTGCGCTCAACTAAACGACTGATTGCGATAGTTGCTTCTTTTGTTCTGCTTACCTCAGGTCCGGTATTTGCAGCTCCTGGAAATTCGAACAGGCCAGAAAACCCAGGCAACTCCGGGTCAAAAGCAGTCGAGGTAGTTGAGGCCATCAAGGAACGCAATGAATCAGCAGCGGATGCTGCCAAGGCTGCTGCTGATGCGAAACAGGCAGCCAAGACGGCAGAGTCCTTGACTCAAGAGGCAACCAAGGCTGTAGCAGAGGCAGAATCCAAGAAAGCCGCAGGCGACCCTGCTGCTTCCTCGGCATCGGAGAAGGCAAAGGAAGCAAAGGAAAAGGCCGCCGAGGCGCGAGACGAGGCCTTTGAGGCCAGGAGGGAAGCAGCCTCCGCTTCTGCAGATGCTAGGAACAAGGCCGCGATTGCGCTTGAAAAAGTTGTTGAGAATCTGATCGAGAAAAACAACTTGAAAGCCTCAAGCAGTGTTGCCAAGGCCCTATCTAAATTTGAAGGACCAGTTGATGAGGACTGTGTCGAATACGTGGCAGAAAAGAAATCAACCGACGCGAGTGGTTGTGCAGCTGCCAACTATGTTGTTCGATTCTCAAACGGAGTCGACATGGCAACCGAAGCCAAGAGCCTTGCCGCTTCAAAGATTTCGTTCGGGAAAACCTTCAGTGACGCATTTTCTGGCGGCGTCACAAAGCTAAACGCTAAGCAACTGGCGCTGCTCGCTGCGAACAGCAAGGTCCAGAGCATTGAACCTGATTTTGAAATCAAGACGCAATTCACCCAACTAGATCCAGCGTGGGGACTTGACCGAATTGATCAGCCCAATCTGCCGCTCAACGCCTCTTACACGAATACCGCTTCGGGTTCCGGAGTGATTGCTTATGTGGTTGACACAGGTGTAAATGCAACCCACGTAGATTTTGGTTCGCGAGTCGTGAATGGCTACTCTTCCGTTGGCGATGGCAATGGAACGTTGGACTGCAACGGCCATGGCACTCACGTTGCTGGAACATTGGCTGGCACAACCTATGGAGTTGCAAAGGCCGCCACGATAGTGCCAGTTAGAGTTCTCGATTGCAACGGTTCTGGCTTGTTGTCCGGCGTAATTGCAGGTCTTGACTGGATCGGGCAGAACTACACGCCTGGCAGCAAGGTTGTTGTGAACATGAGCCTCGGCGGTGGAGCGAGTGCAACCCTTGACTCTGCCGTCGCATCTCTTGTTGCTAAGGGAATTGCCGTAGTAGTTGCTGCCGGTAACTCTGCAGCAGATGCTTGTAATTTCTCACCTGCGAGAGTTGCGGGAGCGATTACTGTTGCGGCAAGCACCACAGCCGATGGACTTGCGAGCTACTCAAACTTCGGATCGTGCGTTGACATCGTTGCTCCCGGTTCAGGAATCCTCTCAGCTTGGATTGGCTCCACAACAGAAACTGCGGTTCTAAATGGAACCTCCATGGCGACCCCGCACGTTGCAGGATTAGTTGCGAGCATGCTCACGAACGGATATCTAACCCCTGCCGAGATTGAAGCGCGTTTAGAGGCGGTAGCTGCCAAGAACTTGATTACAAACCTCGGGGCTGGAACGCCTAACCTGCTCTCTCAGGTTTATGTTTCAACCATCACTCCGCCAACTGTTTCTGCAACCGTCCCAGTGGCGCCCGCAGAGGTCTTGGCTATCGGCGCTAGAAACACGGCACAGGTCAGCTGGAGCGCTTCTGATGATGGTGGGTCGGCCTTGACTCTGAACACTGTCAGAATCTGGCAAAACGGCAGACTCGTGAAGAAGCTTGAAGTCTCTGGTTCTGCCACCTCGGCACTTGTAACAGGTTTGAAGTGGAATCAGGTTTATACGTTCACCGTGATTGCAACAAACTCTGTTGGCAACAGCGCAGAATCGGCAGCAAGTAATCCAATAACGACTAGAAGGTAATTACTTCCCACTAGTTAGCAGCAGATTAAAGGCCATGCGAGTGCAAACTCGTATTTGTCATTGATTTGACTCAAATAACACTGGGATCCGAGATTCCTACATAGACGGTCTCTAAGTATTCTTCGATTCCCTCTGCTCCACCTTCGCGGCCAAGGCCAGATGCTTTTACTCCGCCGAATGGTGCGGCTGCATTTGAGACCAGTCCGGTATTTAGTCCAAACATTCCAACCTCAAGTCGCTCTGCGAGTCTTAGCCCGCGATTGAGGTCTTTCGTGAAGGCGTATGCAACTAAACCGTATTCGGTGTTGTTCGCCATATGAATTGCTTCGTCTTCGGTTTTGAATGTGCAGATCGGTGCAACTGGTCCGAAGATTTCGTTTTGCAAAATCTCACAGGACTGAGGAACGTTCATCAGAACTGTTGGTGGATAGAAGAATCCCTCTCCCGAAGGAATCTGGCCACCAGTTAGGACCTTGGCACCCTTGCTCACGGCATCTTGCACAAGCGCGTGGACTCCTTGGCGGGCCTTCTCTTCAATCAGCGGGCCAATGTTGGCACCCTCTTCCACTCCTCTGGCCACCTTTAGCGCTGCCATCTTCTTTGAGAGCTTCTCGGCAAACTCTTCCGCTACCGACTCGTGCACCAGCATGCGATTAGCTGCGGTGCAGGCCTCTCCCATGTTGCGAAGCTTCGCAAGCATTGCGCCCTCAACGGCCTTGTCAATATCTGCATCTTCAAACACCAGGAACGGAGCGTTACCACCAAGTTCCATGGAGACCTTAAGAACTCTCTCCGCTGAATCTGCAATCAGTCGTCGACCAACCTGGGTGGAACCGGTGAATGAGAGTTTACGAAGCCTCTCGTCTTTGATGATTGGTCCGGTAACGTCACCGGGCCTCGAAGTTGTGATCACGTTTAGCACGCCTTTTGGAAGACCCACTTCTTCCAAAACCTTCGCAAACAGGTGCGAGGTTAGCGGTGTAAGGGCCGCCGGCTTCAACACCATGGTGCAGCCAGCGGCAATTGCCGGCGCAATCTTTCTGGTTGCCATCGCGAGCGGGAAATTCCAGGGAGTTATAAACAAGCTCGGACCAACCGGGCGCTTCAATACCAGAAGTCGGTTTTTACCATCTGGTGCAACTGTGTAGCGACCATACGCTCGCACAGCTTCTTCAGAGAACCAGCGCAAGAACTCCGCACCGTAGGCAACTTCGCCTTTGGCTTCAGAGAATGGCTTACCCATCTCCATTGACATCAGCGTTGCAAAATCATCAGACATAGCAGTGACTTTTTCGAACGCTGCGCGCAGAATTTCACCGCGTTCTCGCGGAGCAGTTTTTGCCCATGCCGTTTGGGCCTGACTCGCCGCAGCTATAGCGTCTTGACCATCTTGAAAAGATGCGTCTGAAATTGTCTTCAGAACCTTGCCGGTGGCGGGGTCCTGAACTTCAATTACTTTTTTGTCACTGGATTCGCGCCAAACACCCGCAACGTAAATACCGGATGGAACTAGATCTAGAACGCGCTTTTCGTCCGCTGCCGTGATGGCCAAAGTGTCCTCCTCATTGTTGACACTTTTCCAATTCTCTCACTAAAGGGCCGCAGGAACTCTGGCTAACCGTCTCGCATTGATAACTACAGAGACGCTACTCAGGGCCATAGCCGCACCTGCCAGCATCGGGTTTAGAAGCCCCAAGGCCGCCACTGGAATCAGAATCAGGTTGTAGCCAAAGGCCCACGCCAGATTCTGCAGAATATTTGCTCTGGTGCGTCTGGCAAGGCTGAGGGCAAAGGGGACATGAGCTGGGTTGTCGTCCAGAATCGTGATGGCCGCCGCGGCTTGGGCCGCGTGAGCACCCGAGCCCATTGCGATTCCGACATCGGCCGCCGCCAGTGCGGCAATGTCGTTTATTCCATCTCCAACCATCGCGGTCACCTGGTCTGACTTAAGGGCAGAAAGCTTGTCCTCGGGTGAGACTCCGCCCTGGAAGTCAGCAATTCCAAGTTCCTTTGCAACTTTTTCCACTCGAGCTGGGTTGTCTCCAGAGAGCAGCGTGGTTTTCATGCCCATTTTGGACAGTTGATTAACTGCTGTCTTTGCTTCTGGGCGAGGCTCATCACTAAGTTCTATGAGCCCGTGAGCCCAGCCTTCCCAACCCACCACTGACAAAGTGTTGGGGCCGGCGCTCGCCATTGCGATATCCACTTCGGCTTGGTTCAAATATTCTCCGGGTTTACCAACGAACACTCGGAGTAATCCCGAGGGGGTTTCGACCATTCCCTCGAGTCCGAGACCCGCAACTTCTTTTATTTTTGTCGCCGAAAGAATTTGGTCTGCTGCGGCAATTGATTTCGCGACTGGATGATTGGAACCACGTTCAATTGCAGCGGCGTATCTGAGCGCAGTTGCAGCATCTACGCCACCCAACCCAGTGACCCGAACCACTTTCAATACTCCAGTGGTCAAAGTCCCAGTTTTATCAAAGACAACCCTTCGAACTTTCGCCAGTGTTTGCAGGGCATCTGGATTTCGAATTACGATTCCGAGCTTTGCCCCAACCGAGGTTGCTACCACCAAACTCATTGGTACTGCAATACCAAGCGCACACGGGCAAGCGATTACTAGCACTGCAACGGCAGATTCAAATGCCTTCTGAGTGTCGCCAGTGGCCAGCAGCCACGCGCTGAAAGTTAGTACAGCTAGCACAATCACTGCAGGCACAAACACCGCCGAGATTCGATCAGTCAAGCTTGCAATTTTTGTTTTTTGACTCGTGGCTTCTCTCACTAAATCTGCAATTCGCGAGATGCGACTCTGAGCGGAAACAGCGGTTGCTCTCACTCGCAGTTGCCCAGCCAATGAAGTTGCGCCAGCAGTTATCTGTGAACCATTCGTAACATCGACCGGTAGCGACTCTCCCGTCAGAGA
>JACCDN010720146.1_pt1 | contig 10197 bp, 8 predicted proteins | sample 7441691 | NCBI WGS metagenome assembly JACCDN01 (sample SAMN15323439, study PRJNA562643) | freshwater metagenome | isolation source: river surface water | place: USA:Blue River Watershed | collected 2017-08-16
GTGTTCTCATCGACAAAGCAGTCATTACTCCATAAATGCTCCATCAAGCTAGACCTAGTTACAATCGAACTCTTGCTATCTAATAGACAAGTCAGAATCCTATTCTCATTCTTCGTAAGCTCGATAGTCTTATTGTTAAAGACAATAGTAGAATTTGAATTATTGTACGTCGCCCCAGCAAATTCCTTTTTCGAACTGATATCGCCATCCTTTAGCTCATAAGCCCTTCGAAGTAACGCCATAATCTTCGCTGTAAGAAGTGTGAAATCAAATGGCTTACTAATAAAATCGTCACCGCCCATGTTGATAGCAGTCACCATATTAATTACATCTGATGCACTGGACAGAAAAATTACCGGTACCTTTGACTTCTTTCTTATTTCAGAACATCGAAAAAATCCATTTGCGAAAGGGAGCCCAATATCCATTAGCACCAAATGCGGGTTGAACGCATCAAACTCGCCAAGAATACTGTCAAAATTCTCGCTAGCACAAACCTCGTATCCCCATTTCTCAAGATAGAGCTTCATTTGTGAGGCTATTGTTGCATCATCCTCGACAATCAAAATTCGATACATACTTGACTCCCTATAATGTGATATTTAATGTTATCATAACTCATATTATGAGAATTACTCTAATTTTGCGAAAATGGAGATAACTATGTACAAAGAATATCCTAAGCACGATATCAACCTAGTTTTCGAAATGCTAGTTACGATTTTCGAGGTCAAAGATTGCGACCCTAACGCCATGAATGAGACTTTGTTCTTAAACAAACTATTCGCAGCCCTCCCTGCGATAGCTGTAGATTATGGTATGCAGTTCCTTAACGGAAAGACTGACTTACCTTCATCATGTGACGATATTCTCCCTCTTTTTATTCGCTTTAAGAATCTCGTAGAATACAGCGAGAAGATAGAAATCCTTCGCGACACTTCTACTGAACTTACAAACGAACAAGTTATGGAAAGAGTAAAAATCTCTGAATCCCTAGCTTCCCATGAGGAATCCTTTGGTAAACAGCTTCTCGGCTTCAAGGCTAACGAGAACACTCCTAATCAAATAGATCCTAATGCAATTGCAAAGACCGAATCCAACATTGAAGAAGCCGATGACGAAAGCAACCAACTTCATCTAATGGACGGAAGCGCAGCTGTTCTAGTATGCGACGATATAATTGAAACGGCTCTTTTCTATGAGAATAAATGTGGTTTCAAGGCTATTCATCTTGACGATGAGAAGCTCCCACATATAAGGCTTACTCGTGACAACATCGACATAGTGCTTACTAAGGGAGACACGCTAGTTCTTCATAAGTATGCATCAATCGATTACGACATGTACATTTACGTAAACGAACCATTCCTTTTGCAAAACGAATTGCAAAATAAGGGCGTCAACATAGTATCTTTCTTACCTGAAGCCAATGAAAGTGTTAAAAGCTTGACCAATCGCGAATTTGTCTTCGAAGACAACGATGGACGCTTGATTTGTGTTTCTCAAAGAGCATAACAGACCCATTTTTATAAGGTAACCTCGCATAAGAGAACAATATGTTTTCCCATTATAATGCCTCACCATTTCGAAGCACTTTAGCGGTCGCCTTCTCAAGTGACGTCCTAGAAAATATCATCTCGCGATTACACCCAAGACACTTCAATCTGCAATCGCTACCTATGCGTAATATCTCCCACTCCTTACTCTTACAAGGGTGCGGCTTGCGCATCGTAACTACATCGCCTACCTCATACTTAAATAAAAAGTACTTTCCTGCCATATTACGCCCTCACTCCTATCGTAACTCTGTCATTACCACCATAGTCCTTAAACGTATTAACGTCCTTATATCCTTCGTTCTCAAGAATCTTCCTTACAGCAGCTCCTTGAAGATATCCATGCTCAAAGAGTATCACTCCATCACTTACAAGAATACTCTTCGCACTCTTAGCTATCGTTCTATAATAATTTAATCCGTCTTGCCCACCATATAAAGCAATTGAAGGCTCGAAATTGATTACACTCGAGTCTAGTTGCCTCATCTCCAATTCATCTATGTATGGTGGATTCGACACCAAAAGATCCAGCTTTCCTAGTTCATCCCAAGTTGATTCGTCATTGACATCAGCTTTAAGGACTAAACACTGGGCCTTATTCGACTTAATTAGCTGGCGTTCTACATTGATTCTGCAATAAGATAATGCTTCATCTTCTATATCTGTAAGTGTTGCACATACCTCGAAGTCATTCTTAATTAAAGCGTTTGTTAGGGAAATCCCTACACATCCACTTCCTGTACATAAATCAGCAAGCGTAATCTTCTTAGAATCGAATCTTGAATTATTAGATATTACCTCAAGTGCCTTCTCTACAAGTAATTCCGAATCAGGTCTAGGAATTAGAACCCCTTGCCCTACAAAGTATTTCTCGTTATAGAACCAAGCTATACCCGTAATATACTCAATAGGTTCGCCATTCAAGTGCCTTTCAAGACAATCGTCCATAGAATCAATATCTACGCCCAGGTAATCAAAAGGCTTATCAAAATTAAGCCTGATTTCACTAACTCTTTTCAGTGATTTGGCTGAGATCACTGCCAACACATCAAAGAGCGAATCTTCTACGCCAGCCTTGGAATAGATGTTAACGAAATCGTTTACGTAATCACCAATTGTCTTCATTCGCATTCTCAGGAATAACTGCTTGCATCGCACAAATAGCTACTTCAATCATGGAATCATCAGGCTCGTTAGTAGTAAACTTCTGAAGCCATAGACCCGGCTTTATCAAGAACTTACAAAATGGATTGGAATCATGTTTTCCAATAAATCTTAGAAGCTCATAAGAAATGCCACATATTAGTGGAATCAAAACAAGTCTAGCAACAATATTAACCCACATGATATCATCTCCAAGAATCATGCCCTCAATTGTATAAATCAATATCGATAGCATCAATACGATAAACATAAATGCTGTACCACATCTTGGATGGAATCTAGAAAAAGTCTTAATGTTGTCAATAGTAAGTGGCTTACCATCTTCGTAGCAAGCTATAGTTTTATGTTCCGCTCCGTGATACTTCCATACCCTAGCTATATCCTCAAGCTTTGAAGCAAGCGCAAGATAAACGAGGAAGATAACCATTCTTAGAACACCTTCTGCGATATTTAGTACAACTGACATCCAAATAGCGTCGGCAAGTTCTGCTGTAAGAAGCATTGCTACTAAATCAACAATCAAACGTGGAAGCAATATGAATAAGCCAATACTAATAGCTATTCCAGTTATGGCTGCGATCGTAATCGCGACATTCTGATGCTTACTAAGATAAGTATCCAATGCTGAAGGCTTCTTTGCCTCCTTGCCATCCAACTTATCTGCGTCTTCCTCAGGCTTTCCTTGCTCAGAAATATCTGCCGACTTCATTGTCGCACCTGTTCCTGTAACGAGCATCTTGTAAAATTTTATACATCCTCTTATGAAAGGAACCTTCTCAAAATAAGACACCCTCTCACTTTGCTTAATCTCTTCAACATGAATGGAACCATCACCTTTTCGAACAGCAATTGAGGTGCGCTTAGGACCACACATCATAATGCCCTCTATCAAAGCCTGACCGCCAATAGTTGTCTTCTTGACTGCCTTGGTTGCCTCAGTATTTTTAGCCATATATATCTCCTACAATGTATTAATTTCTTTCCAAGGATATTATAACACTCATAATCTCTTGTCGAGAGAAAGACTAAGGCATGTATGTGTTGAAAAGAAAAACTCGCAAAAAAATACGGTGTATTTCTACACCGTATGAATTGCATTTAAGTGAATTAGCTTTTGCCCATTCTCTTGTTGAACTTATCAACACGTCCGCCTGTATCAACAAGCTTCTGCTTGCCAGTATAGAATGGATGGCACTTAGAGCAAATATCAACACGAAGATCATCCTTCGTAGAGATTGCTTCAAAAGTCTCACCACATGCACACTTAACCATAACGGTATGTGTCTTTGGATGAATTCCGTCTTTCATAATAATCTCACCTTTCATCAAAGATATGACGCGTAGTTGCTTCCACGTATGTCATACCGGAATCAAACTCTAGCTTTGGTATATTACTTCAAGTAAAACACGTTGTCAATCAATTGAGAACGATTTCTTTACTGAAAGTACAAAAGACTCATTGCTTATAGTCTTCTTCATGAAACTAATGACCGCATCAGTGGCAGTTGTTGTATCAACATCCGCTATTTGCTTACGCAACAGCCAAATCGCCTCAAGTTCTTCCTTAGAAAGAAGTAAATCCTCACGTCTAGTACCAGACTTATCAACCGCGATAGCTGGATATATTCTTCTGTCAGCTAGCTTTCTATCGAGCGTTACTTCCATGTTACCAGTTCCCTTGAACTCCTCGAAAATAACCTCATCCATTCTAGATCCAGTTTCTATTAATGCCGTAGCAATAATTGTAAGGCTACCACCATTCTCAACGTTACGAGCTGCACCAAAGAATCTCTTAGGTCCATACAAGGAACCAGGATCAAGGCCTCCAGAAAGAGTTCTTCCTGTAGGATTGATAGTAAGATTGTAGGCTCTTGCAAGTCTAGTCATGGAATCAAGTAGAATAACTACATCCTGACCAAGTTCCACTAATCTCATAGCTCTCTCGAGAACAAGTTCAGTAACGCGAACATGATTCTCCGGCTTCTTATCGAAAGTAGAATAAACTACTTCGCCATTAATTGAGCGTTGCATATCAGTAACTTCCTCAGGACGCTCATCAATAAGCAAGACAATGAGTTTGCTCTTAGGAGAATTAGTACTAATTGCATTTGCAATCTTCTTAAGCAGAATTGTTTTACCAGCCTTAGGAGGAGATACAATCATACCTCTCTGACCCCTACCAATTGGGCAGAACAAATCTATAATTCGAGTGGATATATCGTGTGCCCCTGTCTCAAGAACTAATCTCTCGTCAGGATAAATAGCCGTTAAGTTCTCAAAACGACTTCTCTTCTTAAGAAATTCAATATCGTTATCATCATTAATTGGAATTCCGTTTACGGAAATAACCTTCTTAAGTGGAGTGTATTTCTCCTTGCCTCTGACAGGAGATACAAGACCAACAATGGCATCTCCCTTACGAAGTCTCATTCTACGAATCATTTGACCAGGAACATAAGCATCTTGCTCGCCTGGTAAATAGTTATTGGTGTGAACAAAGCCACAGATCTCACCCTTGTCTAATCCACCAACAGAAAGAATGCCGCTAATCTCTGTTAGAACTAATTCTGGTTCTTGCTGAGTTGGTCTATCACTATCGCCATTATCTAACTCTTCGTTAGCATTAACATCAACTTGAACAAGCTCCTGTGAAGGACCAAAAGAAAGCCTTCTCCTCTTTGTGTTGACTTGCTTTCTCTGTTGATTGTTGACATTAGCATTTGTAGCACTATTAGTATTTTTTGCGTTACTACCGTTACTACCGTTACTAGCGTTATTAGAGTTATTAGCGTTATTAGCGTTATTTGAATTGATTGAATTGATTGTATTGTTATTGGGATTTTTAAGAGACTTTTTCTCGATTGTTATCGAAGAAACTTGTGTAGAAAGTGATACTTCAGAAGATTTCTGTTCATTATTAGATTTCTTACTGCGTCTATTATTGTTTTTCTTGTTATTCTCCTTTGTAGGAGAATTCGTTTCCTTCACAACTGGCTCAGGAATAACTACTTGTTCAGCGGTATTCTCTATTTCAGTCGTCTGAACCTCTTCAATAGGGATTTGCTTTGGGGTACTAGTCCTGGTTTTGGTCTTCTTAGGTTGAGTCTTAGGAACAACTTCTGTTACAGGTTTCACTGAAGTTTCAGGGACTTCTTCTACTTTTGTAACATTTGACACCTTTTTCGACTTAGACTTAGATTCTTTCTTAGGTGGAATAGTATCCTTGCCCTTAGGTTCTTCTTTGGTTTCTTTCTTTGAACTTCTCTTCGTCTTTGCTGGAGCCTTAATAGGGGGCTTTGCTTCATCAACAGGAGTCTTAGTGATAGCTTCAATCAACTCTTCACGAGTTTTTGATTGAGCTTCCTCTAAACTCCAATCACCAAAAGCGACTGAAATTTCTACAAGGTCAGAGTGAGACTTAGAGGCTAACATTTCGTTTTCTGTCATAAAATCCTCAATTAATTAAATTGTGAGTTGAAAATGTAAATGGGTTAATAAATAAAAACAAATAAATATTCAAATCTGACGACATATTAGCACGCTAGTTTTTCTCCGTCAATCAAAATATCTAAATACGAGACTAATAGCTATTTCTCTAGACAAAAGAAATATTAACCTAAAGAAGCCATACTGTTATGCCTAAGCAAAGTCAATTACTGATCGCCAAGAGCAGCAAACTTATCCATCATATCCAATGCTTTACCAGTACCTATAGCTACACAAGAAATAGCATCTTGTGCAATATATACGTCAATACCAATCTTGGTTGCTAGCATTCTATCAAGACCATAAAGAAGCGCACCGCCACCAGTTAGAACTATACCTCTTTGTGAAATATCCGCCATTAACTCAGGAGGTGTCTTCTCTAGAACAACATGTACAGCCTCAAAGATAGCAGATACAGGTTCCTCCAATGCCTCAAGCATCTCAGTAGAAGACACAGTAACAGTAGCAGGAAGACCAGTAATCAAGTTACGTCCTCTTACATCCAAAGTCATCTCTTCTTCTCTAGGATATGCACATCCAATTTGGATCTTAAGCATCTCAGCTGTCTTCTCACCAATAAGGATATTATGCTTTCTTCTTACATGCTTTACGATTGCTTCGTCAAACTTATCTCCAGCAACCTTCAAAGAAGCATCAACAACTGGCTCACAAAGAGAAATAACAGAAATATCCGAAGTTCCTCCTCCGATATCGACAATCATCGAACCACAAGCCTTAGTAATATCAATACCAGCTCCAATAGCAGCTGCAATAGGCTCCCTAATTAAGAATACGTCCTTAGCTCCAGCATGACGGCAAGCATTCTCAACTGCTTGTTGTTCAACGGGAGTAATAACAGAAGGAACACATACTACAATTGTAGGTTTGAAATAAGTAGCCCTAATACCACTACATACTCTGCCAATGAAAGCCTTAAGCATTACTTCTGTTGCTCTAAAATCTGAGATAACGCCCTCACGTAAAGGTCTTATTGCATCAACAACTCCTGGTGTACGACCAAGCATCAAGCTTGCACTCTCACCAACAGCAAGTACTTTACCTGTCTTCGTGTTAACTGCAACTACGGATGGTTCCTTAAGGACTACACCCTTACCACGAACATAAACAAGAACACTACTGGTTCCAAGGTCTATGCCGATTTCCATTCCAAAACCCATTTAAGTTCTCCTCAATATATAAACCACTTACAATAGCAAGCGGGCAAAAACTCGTTAAATACTTATGTAATTATACATTACGAAAGTCAAAAATCAATCGTACTAGTAGCATAAATGGCGCTATCAATGTTTAATTTGCATTACTGTGGTGTTATAATTACCTAGCCTTAAGCACAAATAACATAAATTAATAAATTATTGGAGTATATATTATGTCTTATTCAATTAATGTAGATCGTAAATGGCAAAAGAAGTGGGAAGAAACTGGATTGTACAAGTTTGACCCAAACGGAAAAGGCGATAAGTTATATTGCCTAGAGATGTTCTCCTATCCTTCTGGAGCTAACTTGCACCTTGGTCACTGGTACAATTATGCGCTGACTGACTCTTGGGCAAGAATGAAGAGAATGCAAGGCTACAATATCTTCCATCCGATGGGTTTTGATGCTTTTGGTCTACCTGCTGAGAATTATGCCATTAAGACTGGCATTCATCCTCAGGATTCTACATTAAATAACATAGAGACTATGGAGAAGCAGTTGCGCGAGATGGGTGCTAGCTTCGATTGGGATTATGAGATAGCAACATGCAAGCCTGATTACTACAAGTGGAATCAATGGCTTTTCTTGCAACTATATAAGAACGAACTTGCTTATCGTAAGAATGCACTTGTTAACTGGTGTCCAAAATGCAATACGGTTCTAGCTAATGAGCAAGTAATCGATGGCAAGTGCGAGCGATGTGATACGGAAATTATGCGAAAGAACATGACGCAATGGTTTTTCGCTATAACCAAGTATGCGCAAGAACTACTTGATTGCCTTCCAGAGCTTGATTGGCCAGAGAAGACGAAGAAAATTCAGACGAATTGGATTGGTCGCTCAGAGGGCTCACAGGTTTCTTTCCTTTGCGAAAAGGACGGAAAGCAATTAGTCGATTCAGACAACAAGCCAGTTAAGCTAGATGTTTTCACAACGCGTGCGGATACATTTATGGGTGTTACATATGTTGTTGTTGCGCCAGAATCTGAGATGTGTTCGATTCTTACGACCGAAGCACAGCGCGACGAGGTTGAGAAGTATCGTGTAGATACAAGTAAAGCATCTGAGATAGAGCGTCAGTCGACTACCCGTGAGAAAACTGGTGTATTCACTGGTTCCTATGCTATTCACCCACTTAACGGACGTAAGGTTCCTATTTGGGCGTCGGATTATGTAATTGCTGGATACGGAACTGGTATTGTTATGGCTGTCCCTGCACATGATGAACGCGACTACGAATTTGCGTCAAAATTTGGAATGGACATAGTTCGAGTTGTAGCTTCTTCAGAGAATGCCGAGGACGAACTTCCTTACTGCGAAAAAAATGGTGTACTTATTAATTCAGACGAGTTCAATGGTTTGAACGTCAAGGAAGCGATAGATGCCATTGTTGGTAAGCTTTCAAAGATGGACATGGGCGAGAAGAAAATTAATTACAGACTTCGTGACTGGCTAATCTCACGTCAACGTTATTGGGGAACACCAATTCCAATGATTCATTGTCAAAAGTGTGGCGTTGTGCCTGTTCCAGAGGATCAGCTACCTGTACTCCTACCTTACGATGTTGAGTTTAAGCCAGATGGAGAAAGTCCATTAGCAAAATGTGATAGTTTTATTAATTGCACTTGCCCTAACTGTAAGGGGCCAGCTAAGCGTGATCCAGATACAATGGACACTTTCATGGATTCTTCATGGTATGAGTTCAGATATGCTGACAACAAGAATGATAAGGCCATCTTTGATAAGGAAATAATCAACAAGATTTGTCCAGTAGACAAGTATGTGGGCGGTTCTGAGCACGCTGCTATGCATTTGCTTTATGCAAGATTCATCTGTAAAGCAATGCGTGATATGGGACTTGTTAATTTTGATGAGCCTTTCACTAGTCTCGTGCACCAGGGAATTATTCTTGGACCTGATGGTAACAGAATGAGTAAGTCTCGTGGCAATACAATATCGCCTGACGATTATGTTAACAAATTCGGGTCCGATGTATTCAGAACTTATCTTGCATTTGGATTTGCTTACACAGAGGGTGGTCCTTGGAGTGATACGGGACTCCAAGCTATTGTTAAGTTCACAAATCGAATCGAGAAACTCGTTAACGATATAGTTGAGGCCGGATCAGAAGTTACTGGAGATATTTCTTCCGTAAATTTTGCAAAAGAAGAAAAGGATCTTAATTATGTTATCAACTATGCAATAAAGAATGTTTCGATTGATTCGAATAGATTCCAATTTAATACTTCTATTGCTCGTATGATGGAATTAATCAATGCAATCAACAAGTATCAACTAGTACCTAACGCAGACATGAACTTAATTAAGTATGCTGCTAAGAACTTAGTTCTTCTATATGCTCCATTTGCTCCTCACTTTACTGAAGAACTATGGGAAAAACTCGGAGAAGATTATTCGATCTTCAATCAAGCATGGCCAACGCACGACGAGAATGCTCTAGTTCTAGATACAGTTGAGATAGCAGTTCAAGTTAATGGCAAAATAATCTTCAAGCTTGATGTTGCGACAGATGCTAGTAGCGAAGAAGTCAAAGGTATAATTATGGAAGATGCAAAATTCATTGAAGCGCTTGCTGGAAGAAGCATTGTTAAGTTTATCTATGTTCAGGGAAGACTAGCTAATATCGTAGTTAAATGATAATTAGAATAATTCGATAGAATTACAAGAACCACACCGATAATTCGCTGTGGTTCTTTCTTTTGTCACTAAGTGTTACCTATGGAATATCATTTTCTCGTCGCAAGTAACTTA
>JACCDN010905923.1_pt1 | contig 10197 bp, 10 predicted proteins | sample 7441691 | NCBI WGS metagenome assembly JACCDN01 (sample SAMN15323439, study PRJNA562643) | freshwater metagenome | isolation source: river surface water | place: USA:Blue River Watershed | collected 2017-08-16
AGCTCGTTCTATCGTTGCCGAATATTTAATGTCGCATACCGATATAAAAATTCTTGCCGAATGTTCTGATGGATTTGAAGGAATGAAAGCAATTCAAATTTATAAACCTGACTTGATTTTCTTAGATGTTCAAATGCCAAAAATTAGTGGGTTCGAATTACTAGAATTAATAGACAATCCTCCTGCTATAATTTTCACTACTGCTTTCGATGAATATGCATTAAAAGCTTTTGAAGCAAATGCGATAGATTATCTCTTGAAACCCTTCAACAAAGAGCGTTTTGACAAAGCAATTCTAAAATTCAATTCAAATTTAATTCCTAAAATTAATTCTGAAAATATTCAACTACCTGCAAATTCAAATCAACAAAATAGAATTGTTGTGAAGTCGGATGGCAAAATAAAAATAATACCTACAGCTGAGATTCACTATATTGAAGCAAATGGCGACAATGTAAAAATAATGACAAAGGAAGGTAATTTTTCTAAAAACAAAACCATGTCGTTTTTCGAAGAACAATTATCTACAAATGATTTTGTAAGAATTCATCGCTCCTATTTAGTTAATGTTTCTCTAGTGAGTAGAATAGATGCATACGATAAAGAATCTCATTTAGCCGTATTAAGTTCAGGCATACAACTACCAGTAAGCAAAAGTGGTTACCAACGTTTGAAAGAAGTACTAGGAATGTAAATTCTTACTAGCAGCTCGTTCTAATCTGTCGTTTATTGCTCTTCCAATACCAATGTTTGGTAGCTTTTCGGCAATTATTAGATCCATTTCCATTGCATCCATTTTTCGCATCGTAGAAAATAAATTCGCTGCTGCTTCATTTAAACTTCCACTTGCCGATAATATAAATTGATTTTCTTTTGGTAAAAAATCGACATAGGAATTAAATCGTAATGCAAAAGTGTTTTCTGTTAGTTGAGATCTATCGAAATCTTTTTCAAATACAATTGGATGAGATGTTGCATAATGTCTTTTCATCATCCCGGGCGCAATAATATTATCCGAAATCAATAAGTCCTCTATCTCCTCTCCTAATACCTCTTCAATTTCTTCTTTACTAATTCCACCCAAACGAAGTAGCTTAACTTTATCTCCTCGCATATCTACAATGGTAGACTCCACTCCTATTTCGCAAGGTCCTCCATCTAATATATATGAAATTTTATCGCTTAGTTGTTCTTGAACATGGAAAGATGTAGTTGGACTTACATACTCCGACGGATTAGCACTTGGTGCTGCTAATGGAAAATCTATGAGGCTTAATAATGCTAATGCGGTTTTATGATTAGGTACTCTTATCGCTACACTATCTTGTCCAGCTGAAATAATATCTGGTATGGTTGCAGACTTATTGACTACGTATGTAAGTGGGCCTGGTGAAAATTTATCAGCGAGCTTTTTAAGTTTATCAGAAACTTCTATGCCCCATTTTTCAAATCGAGCAATAGAATTACTATGTATTATTAAGGGATTGAATTTTGGTCTATTTTTTACTTCATAAATTTTCAACACTGCATCTACATTAAAAGCATTTGCAGCTAAACCATAAACGGTTTCTGTTGGTATTGCTACTAATTCCCCTTTTTCTAAAAGCACTTTGGCTTTTAATATTTCATTACCAATTATTGCCATTAGTATGGATTCGCAATTGCGTTTTTTATATGTGCTAAATGATGTTTGCTATGCCACGAGTATAACGCTAATAAAAAATTCATACTCATGTCGCGCTTACTTTCAGGGTGGTGTATTAATCTTTCCCACTCATCACCTTTTATACTTTTTAGTAATGTAACCAATCTAGCGTGTACACCTTCTATAATTAATAATGAAGATTCTATTTCATTATTATTCCCATCTGCTAAATTCGCCCATAAATTATCATTATATGGTTTTACTGTCGGATGGTCTTCTGTTAAGCCAAGTTTAAAGCGAATTAAACAATTCATATGGCTATCTGCCAAATGATGCACAACTTGACGAATGCTCCAACCCTCTGGTCTGTATTTACCAATAAGCTGTTCTTTAGAAACACCTGCTAATAATGCGTTAAGCTTAGCAGGTAATTCTGCTAATGTTTGTATAGCATTAACACGAAATGCTTCATCGTAAGTATTCGGCACCTGGAATTTTCCTATGGGGTATTTTAACTCTTCCATATTTAGAATTTAGATATTAGATATTAGATTTTAGATTTTAGATTTTAGTAGCTAGTTCATATTATTTATATTTTAGTTTCTATCATAAACTCACTACTCAATACACACTACTCTCAGCTATCAATGCGCTTCCAACCAATTTTTGCCAACACCAACTTCAACTAATATTGGAACATTAAGTTTCATGGCTGTTTGCATTTTATCCTTCACTAATGCTTTCATTTCTTCCAATTCCGATTGATGTACTTCAAAAACCAATTCGTCATGCACTTGCATAGTCATCTTAGATTTCAATTTTCTAGCATTCATTTCGTTGAAAATATTAATCATGGCAACCTTAATCATATCTGCCGCGGAACCTTGTATCGGAGCATTAATAGCATTTCGTTCAGCAAATCCTCTTACTGTTGCATTGGCCGAATTAATGTCTCTTAAATATCTTCTGCGTTTCATTAAGGTTTCTACATATCCATTCTCCTTCGCAAAATCGATGGTATCTGTCATGTATTTTTTAATGCCTGGATATTGAATGAAATAATTTTCGATAATTTCTTGGGCTTCCTTTCTCGGTATTCCTAATCCTTGAGACAAACCGAATGCAGACTGTCCATAGATAATTCCAAAGTTTACAGCTTTAGCATTTCTTCGTTGAGTAGACGTTACTTCGTCGATATTAATTCCATATACTTTGGCAGCCGTAGCCGTATGAATATCCAAACCATTTGCAAAAGCTTCTAGCATATTTTTCTCATCAGCCATCTCTGCGATAATGCGAAGTTCTATTTGAGAATAATCTGCACTTAAAATTACATGCTCTGCATCTTTTGCTATAAATGCTTTACGCACTTCTCTTCCTCGAGCCGTTTTAATTGGAATGTTTTGTAAGTTCGGATTATTAGAACTTAATCTGCCAGTAGCTGCAACAGCTTGGTTATACGAAGTATGAACTCTACCTGTAGTTGCGTTAATCATTTCTGGCAACGCATCTACATAAGTAGATTTTAATTTTTGTAGCGATCTGAAATCTAAAATATATTGTACAATATCATGTTTAGGAGATAATGCAGTTAATACATCTTCGCCTGTTTGATATTGACCTGTTTTTGTTTTCTTTGCTTTCGGATCTAATTGAAGTTTATCAAACAATACTTCACCTAATTGTTTTGGTGAAGCGATATTAAATTTAACTCCAGCTTTTTCGTAAATTGTTTCTTCTAAATTTCGAATATCAATTTCTAATTCTTTAGAAAAAACTTTCAATGTTTCTTCATCTACTTTCACGCCTGTCATTTCCATATCAGAAAGAACATACACCAAAGGGGTTTCAACATTATAAAATAGTTCTTCTCCATTATTGGATTGCAAAATTCCTTCTAAAACTTCTTTAAGTTGAAGGGTAACATCTGCGTCTTCTGCGGCATAGTCTTTAACTAATGCAACTTCAACATCGCGCATATTCCCTTGATTTTTCCCCTTAGCTCCAATTAATGTAGTGATCGATACTGGAGAATAATCTAAATAAGCATTCGCCATAATATCCATATTGTTCCTTGCATCAGCATCTACAATATACTGCGCAAGCATCGTATCGAATAACTTTCCTTTTACCTGAACATTATAAGAAGCGAAAACAATAATATCGTATTTAATATTTTGACCAATTTTTTCGATAGCTGAATTTTCTAATATCGATTTGAATTTTTCAACTATAGCTATTGCACCATTTCTTTCAGCTGGTACAGGAACATAATAAGCTTCACCCTTTTCAATAGCAAACGACATCCCAACCATCTCTGCAGTATTCGCATCTGTAGAAGTCGTTTCTGTATCGAAGCAAATCGCATTTGCTTTTGCTAATTTTTCAACAAGTGATTGGATTTCTTCTTCAGTTTGAACTAAATAATATTGATGAGGAACTTGATCGATAGTTTTATAAACTCGAATAGAATCATCATCGTTCGTTTCAACTTTTAAAGCTTCTCTTTTAGATGGTAATACTTGTTGACCAAATAAATCCATTTGAGAAGTTGAGTTTGCTGCTGCATTCTGAGATGCTGCTGCTATAGTAAATTGTTCGCCGAAAACTCTTTTACCAAGTGTTCTAAATTCTAATTCTGCGAACAATGGTTCAAGTAGCTCTTTGCTTGGTGGATCTAAAGTAAATTCACTTGCATTAAATTCAACAGGAACGTCTAATAGAATAGTGGCAAGCTTCTTAGAAAGTAATCCTTGTTCAGCAAAATTCTCTACGTTTTCTTTTTGTTTACCTTTTAGTTCATGAGAATTTGCAATTATATTCTCCATCGAACCATAACGTTTAATTAAATCTTTCGCAGTTTTTTCTCCAATTCCTGGTATACCTGGAATATTATCTACAGCATCACCCCAAAGTCCTAAAATATCGATTACCTGATGAACGTGTTCAATCTCCCATTTTTTTAATACTTCCGGAACGCCCATAATTTCTACATCATTCCCCATTCGAGCTGGCTTGTAAATAAAAATATGATCAGAAACTAGTTGTGCGAAATCCTTATCAGGTGTCATACAATAAACATCAAACCCTTCTTTCTCTGCTTTTTTAGCTAATGTGCCAATAATATCATCGGCTTCATATCCGTCTTTAGTAATTACAGGAATATTAAATCCTTCTATAAGTTGAAATACATAAGGTATCGCAGTTGATAAGTCCTCGGGCATAGCTTCGCGATGAGCCTTATATTCTACATAATCTGTATGACGCTCTGTAGGTGCTGCAGTATCAAACACCACAGCAATATGCGATGGGTTTTCTTTTTTAATTACATCTAACAGGGTATTTGCAAATCCAAATACCGCAGAAGTATTCAATCCGTTAGTTGTAAATCGTGGTGATTTACTTAATGCAAAATGCGCCCTGTATATTAAGGCCATCCCATCTAATAAGTATAGCTTTTTGCTCATATTCAAAGATAGAAAATTTAAGGAATGGAGTTCCTTTCATCAACCTATTTTTTATATCTTTAATTTATGGGAAAATTAGCAGAAGAATTTAATGCATATCGTTCTAAAATGAACGAACGCATTGCAGATGAAAAGAATTTAAACATCAATCGTTTTTTCAATTTAGACACTACAAGCTATGCCGATGGGGCGTTAAATGTAAAAGCTAAGGAAATGTTAGGTCTTGTTGCTTCGATGGTACTTCGCTGCGACGATTGTATTAAATATCATTTAGGGAAATGCAAAGATGAAGGTGTTTCTAATGCAGAAATTTGGGAAGTATTTATGATTGCCAATTTAGTTGGTGGCTCTATCGTTATCCCTCATTTCAGAAGAGCAGTAGAATATTGGGATGAATTAAATGAACAATAAAATGGCAAAAGAAAAAACTAGATGCGCTTGGTGTTTAAGCGACCCTATTTATATAAAATACCACGACGAAGAGTGGGGGAAAGTAACGCACGACGATAAAGTGTTGTTCGAATTTCTTGTATTAGAAAGCGCACAGGCTGGATTAAGTTGGATAACTGTATTACGTAAGCGTGCTGGATATAAAAAAGCATTCGCCAATTTTGATGCTAAAAAAATTGCAAAATTTGATGATGCTAAAGTGGAAGAGCTGATGGTATTTGATGGTATTATAAAAAATAGATTGAAAATAAAAGCTGCCATCTCCAACGCAAAAATATTTTTAGCACTTCAAAAAGAATACGGCTCCTTCGATGCTTATTTATATTCCTTTATGCCAAACGGAAAACCCATAATAAACAAACGGAAAAGTTTGTCGGAAGTGCCTGCAAGTTCTAAAGAATCGGATGCTATTAGTAAGGATTTAAAGAAACGTGGATTTAAGTTTTTCGGCACTACTATTTGTTATGCACATATGCAAGCAACTGGTATGGTAAACGACCATATTGTGGGTTGTTGCGCATATTAGTTATAGCTCTTCTGAAGGGTTCCAATATATTTTTTTGAAATCTACAATTCTATCATCTACTACTTGAATCCCTTCAGATTTCAGCATTTCTTCCATAAGTGTAGGCGATGGGAAATGATGCTTTCCGGTTAAGTCACCATTCCTATTCACAACACGATGTGCAGGTACAGGTTCTTTCTGACTGTGCGATGCATTCATAGCCCAACCAACCATTCTCGATGAGCCTTTCATTCCGATATACTCAGCAATTGCCCCATAAGACGTTGCTCTTCCTCGAGGAATTAATCGTACCACTGAAAATACTTTATCGAAAAAAGAATCGTCGGCTTTCATCTAAAATTTAAATTGAATATAGTTGATATTTTTCCCTTTATCGCGGTAAATTTTTTCATAAGTAGTTTGAATTGATAATACATCATCCAACCATGCTTCCTTATATAAATCGGAAGTATTTTTAATCAATATCAAATTCAACTCTTTTATCTTTTCCAAGGTATATTCATACAATCCATCGTTATCTGTTTTTAAATGAACGATACCATTTGGCTTTAATACCTTTTTATACATATGAAGAAAACGATCATAAGTTAATCGTTTTCGCTCTCTACTAATTTGTGGTTGAGGATCTGGGAAAGTAATCCATATTTCATCCACCTCGCCTTCTCCAAAATGCTCCTCCAACTGTTCAATTTCAATACGTAGAAATGCCATATTAGAAATTTGCTCTTCCATTCCTGTTTTAGCACCTCTCCATATTCTAGCACCCTTAATATCGATTCCAATAAAATTATTATGCGGAAAAAACTTCGCCAAGCTCACGGTATATTCTCCTCTTCCACAGCCCAGTTCTAAAACAATATTTTGATTATTCTTAAAATAATTGGCATTCCAATTTCCTTTATGCACAGGGTTTAACTGAAACACATTCGTAAAGGTTTCTAACTCAGCAAATCTTTTTAATTTATCTTTTCCCACTTCTATATTATTAAGGCTACAAATATAATAATTCCAAGCATTTTAAGATTTTCGTATCTTGTAGCATGACACAGCAAATTTTAATTACCATAAGTGTTCTTGTAATTCTATCGTATTTATTCGATATCATGTCGAAATGGGTAAGAATTCCCTCCGTATTATTTCTACTTGGTAGCGGGTTAATCATCAATATTATATGGAAGAATATCGGATTACCCAATTATGAGGTTCGTCCATTGCTAGAACTCTTCGGTACTGTTGGCTTAATATAAATTGTACTCGAAGGATCACTAGATTTAACTCTGAACAAAAGCAAATTGCCAATTATAAAGAAAAGTTTATTGTCGGCCACCGTACCATTACTCCTTGGGTCGTTTGCCGTTGCATATATCATTCAGTATTTTTTCAATTGTACATTTCAACTTGCATGGATAAATGCAATTCCTATCGTTGTTATTAGCTCTGCAGTGGCAATTCCTTCCGCTGCAAATTTCGAGAAAACAAAAAAAGAATTTGTTGTTTATGAATCGTCCTTTTCTGATATCATAGGAATTATGATTTTCAATTTTGCATTAATGAGTGATGCCGGATCACCAATGTCGTTTTTGAAATTTGGTGGTGACACCTTATTTATTGTGCTTATTTCTATTGCTTGTTCCATTATATTATTTGTGTTTCTACATTTTGTAAAACTGCATATCAAATTTATTTTCACGTTCGCTATTTTAATATTGGTTTATGCTTTAGTAAAAATGCTGCACCTTCCATCATTATTATTAGTAATGTTTTTTGGTATACTTTTGAATAATTACAAACTGATACAATTCGATTGGATTCAGAAATGGTTAAAAGAAGATAAATTCGACAAAGAACTTGAGCAATTAAAAAGTATTACAGGAGAATCTGCATTTTTAATACGAACTTTCTTCTTTTTACTATTCGGATTTTCTCTTGAAATAGAAAGCCTGCAAAGTATAAACATGTGGAATATCGCAATGCTTATTATTGCATTATTATTCGTTATTCGTTATATAACATTAAGGTTTCTGGATAAGAAATTATTATTCCCAGCGCTTTTTATAGCTCCAAAAGGGCTAATTACTGTGCTTTTATTTTATAGTATTCCAGAAGATAAACGTATTTTTGGCTTCTCCGAACCATCAATTTTTATGATCATAATTATATCGTGTTTATTAATGATGGGTGGAACATTATTTACAAAAAAGGAACCTATTGCATAATATGGAAAAATCGTCGAAGATTTACGTTGCTGGACATAGAGGAATGGTCGGCTCAGCTATTTACAGAAAATTAGTAAAAGAAGGCTTTCAAAATATAATTACAAGAACTTCCTCAGAACTAGACCTGAGAAATCAGTCGGCTGTAGAAGCTTTTTTTGAAAACGAGAAACCCGATTATGTTTTTTTAGCAGCTGCAAAAGTCGGTGGAATTGTAGCAAACAATACTTATCGTGCAGATTTCTTATTTGAAAATCTGCAAATCCAAAACAATGTCATTCATTCGGCCTATAAATTTGGAGTGAAAAAATTAATGTTCTTAGGGTCGAGCTGTATATATCCTAAGCTTGCTCCACAACCATTAAAAGAAGAGTACCTTTTAACAGGTACGTTAGAACCTACCAACGAACCTTATGCCATTGCTAAAATTGCAGGTATTAAAATGTGTGAAGCATATCGTGCACAATACGATTGTAATTTTATTTCTGTAATGCCAACAAACTTATATGGTATAAACGATAATTATCACCCTCAGAATTCGCATGTATTGCCTGCTTTAATTCGAAGATTCCATGAGGCTAAAATAAACAATACTCCATCCGTAGAAATTTGGGGAACAGGTTCGCCATTGCGAGAGTTTTTATTCTCTGATGATTTAGCCGATGCTTGCTACTTTTTAATGCAAAATTATAATGAATCAGATTTTGTAAACATCGGTACTGGTCATGATTTAAGCATTAAAGATTTAGCAATTCTAGTAAAAGGTATAGTTGGGTATGAAGGCGAATTGAAATTCGACACTACTAAACCAGATGGCACACCTAGAAAATTAATGGATGTGAGTAAGCTACATTCTTTAGGCTGGAAACACACTATAGAATTAGAAGAAGGGATTAAATTAGCTTACGAAGATTTCTTATTGAAATAATGAGAGATTGGACTTGAGACATGGGATATAGGATAAGAGAGTTTAACATTATGTCAAATATCTCATATCCCACATCTCATATCTAATTATCTTATATTAGAATTTATAAGTTACACCTATAGTAGCTGCTCCCATACCATATCCTAATTCTGCAAAGCCACCGATTTTATCAGTAAAGCCATAACGAGCTCCAAGGAAACCACCATACACTGCACCACCACCAGCACTTAGTGTATTGATAGCGGGAGCAGGGTCTAAGCTTAAACTTGCTTTGTTGTATCCTAATAATACTCCTGCATAAGGATCTAATTTATCAACTCCTAAATCGAAATGATAAGCACCTCTAGCTGCTATAAAAAGGTAACTATAAGTAGCTTTGAAAACAATTAAGTCTTCTGTTTCAGATGCGAAACCAATAATACCTCCTAAAGAGATTTTTTCTTTCCAACCGTAGTCAGCACTAATAGAGATAGGCATACCGAAACCTCCACCTAATCCAATTCCTAAATGTGCAACAGTTGCACCTTGTTCATACGATTGAGCTTTGGTTGTTTGAGCACTAAATGCAACTATACCAATTGCAAATAGAGAAAGCATAAGTAATTTTTTCATAAAGTTTATTTTGGTTTTTGTTACCACAATAATAGCTTATGAAATATTCCTAATCTATCCCCCCAATGAGGTATTTTCATATACCCACTAGCACGTACGGACTTCGTAGTTACCAGAATTGAGATATTAGATATTAGATATTAGATATTAGTATTAGTTAAACTTCTAATATCTCAATACTTAAAACTATCTCCCTGGGAATGCTGCTTTGCGCTTTTCTACAAATGCTGTAGTTCCTTCTTTGAAATCTTCTGTTCCGAAACATTTTCCGAACTCTTCAATTTCAACTTCGAATCCATTTACTCCATCCACATAACCTGCGTTTACACAACGTATAGCATGACTGATTGCTACCG
>JACCDN010436120.1_pt1 | contig 10196 bp, 9 predicted proteins | sample 7441691 | NCBI WGS metagenome assembly JACCDN01 (sample SAMN15323439, study PRJNA562643) | freshwater metagenome | isolation source: river surface water | place: USA:Blue River Watershed | collected 2017-08-16
AACGCCCGAGGCCAGAAGCCTGAGGCCTGATTCCTAAAATTCGCAATTCGCAATTTTTTAAACAAGTTGTTTCCAATTGCTCTCATACTCTTTGAACTTTTCATCGAAGACAGCTCTTTCTGTAAGCGGAATATTCAGTTCAGCAAGTTTATTTTTCAGCTCAATCAATGCTGCATCTTTGTCTTGTTCTTCACACATCTTTTCTAATTCAATGATATAACCGTAGCCCCTAGTGTAATCCAACATTACCTTGATATCGCCCCAATCAAATGCATGCCTTGTACGAAACCATTTAATTTTCACCGGATAGCCTAAAGCCAAAAACAAAGCCTCCATTTGCTCAAACTGCTCGCGAGCTACTTTGATTTCCAATTCTTCACGGGCTTCATCATGAATTTTACCTTGCTTGAGTACAATTTTGGCGAAAGAGCTATTTCGCTGAATACGAAGATCGTGATCGGCTTGAAAGTAATAGGTCTCTTGCTCATCAGTATTGAGAAATGTGCTCTGTTTTTGAAACAACGAATACAGCTGTGCAAATTGTTCTTTCGTCACAAAACTACGAATTTCTGCTTCAATCATAAAAAAGATAAAGGTTATTCGAGTATATACTGCCAACCTGGCTGCCAAACTTTACGTTTACGCCAATCTTGAGCAAAAGCTTCTTCCCAGCTCAAGTTACGAAGTAATACATCCAAAGCCAGCTGAGGAGCTTTATGTGCAACAATTGCTACTTTTTTGCCATCATATTCAGCTTTCAAAAAAGCTAAGAATGCTTGGATCCGTTCTTTAACATCTTCATAGCTTTCTCCTTCAGGGAATTTCACTGAGATTGATTGTTCCTGTAACGGTTCCACAATACTAGAAGGCTGCCCATTATATTTTCCATAATTACATTCACGGAGACGGGCATCAATGATAATAGGGACAGCTGCAGCAAAAGTGATATGAGCAGACTCTACTGCACGCTGAAGATCAGAACAAAACACTACATCGAATTGATCGATTGCAACTAAGCTTTTAAGCTTTATTGACTGCTCTTTCCCCTTTTCTGCCAATGCCACATCAGACCATCCAGAAGATATCTCCTGCTCATTATCAGTCGTAGTCCCATGCACAAAATAAGTAATTGCAACAGCCATAAAATCAAATAAAAGGCGCTGTCTAGCAAAAACAGAATAAACTGGTATACTAACAAACTCAACTATTACTTATGAAATTGAGAGAGGACGGGGCACTTGGAGAAAACTTGGAGCCAATACCAGATTGGTTAACAGAACTATTACCAGCTTTAAGTAATATTCCTCAAATCCAAAAACTACCTCCAGCAGTCATAGCAGAACTCGAATTAGCGCATGCTCAGTTGCTAAAAGACAAACATGATGTCTTAGCATATGAAGCGCATTGTCATTCAACTAGCCAAAAGCCAGTAATAACATGGGCTAATCAATCAGAACCTGCCCAGTTTGCTAAATTATATTGTAAAAATTTCAGCATTAGAGTCACTCTGCGACAGCATGAACAATACATAGTATCTCGCGCAGATGACAGAAAATTAAGTAGCTCGTGGCATAGTCAAGCTCCCGCTAAACATTTAGCCGATCAAACTTGGGGTGGATTTTATCGTGATATCGACCATGCTTTGTTAGTAACAGGTGCAAATATTGATAGAGAGCTCATGGACGCAGTGCTAAATGGTGCACCGGAAGCAAAAACTGCAGCCAACGCCACAATAAATATCAAACTGGTAGGAGCTGTGATCTATCTCCGTCTCCAGGGATATTCATATCATCCAGATCTCACGCTTTAGTTATTCCCAGACACTAAACCCAACCAGACATTGCGATTGTGAGCTACCCAAGCAGCTTGACGCATAGCTGTTACTTTTTGCTGCAGTACTAGATTACCTAAACGTATTTGCTCGGGAGTGGGCACTGGAGCTTCGACGCTGACATGTGAACCATTGGGATTGAGATCATCCGCAAGTGGACATCGCACTTCTGTTCCTGAAACGAAATAATATGGTATGAAGTCTTCTAGATGCATAATTATTGTTTTTAACGAGGCATTTTAAACCGCGTCTACCATAATTGCAATCACACACTCAGACTACCGAGCTCAGACTCTATTGCTTTTTGAGTTTGATCGAAAATAGCAGCCAAAGAAGCTTCCTCTTCTTTGCTAAATCGTTCTAATACTGGCGTACGTCTCTCTTGACCTGGCAAATAGCTTTCAGGTTTGATACCAATTCGAAAACGGTAGAATTGATCACTTCCCACCCCAGTAATAATAGACTTAATACCATTGTGCCCAGCACTAGAACCATCTTTACGAATGCGCAATTTGCCCCAAGGCAAGTCTAGCTCATCATAAACAATACCAAAGTCTTGAGATGTGAGCTTATAAAATTGCTTAATTGCTTGAGCTGATTGTCCAGACAAATTCATAAAAGTCTGAGGCTTCACCAAAAGAATATCTTGATCATGCCACCGGCCTCTACTGATCTCAGCCTGAAAGTCTTTATCTAAACTAAACCGGGGAAATTTCCAACTCGTCTGTAAACAATCAACCATCAAAAACCCCATATTATGCCGAGTACGCTCATATTCTTTCCCAGGATTACCAAGGCCAATAATCACAAACATAAATACCAATTAACAGACAGTAAATAATTAACAGGTAGCGCTAAAGTAAGCAAGAGAAAATTCAGAATTGCGAAGTGCGAATGGCGAATTTGAGAACTAAGCCCCCCCTGAGCTTGAGGAACTTTTCCTGAAAGGACCCCTTCGGGGCAACTTTTCACTTTCAACTAGAATCATTGTTTCTTGTTCCTCATCAACGGGATATCTTTGAACGGAATTCGTTGTTTTCCAATCACCACTACGGCATTCGCTGTTTCTTTTTCACGACGTAATAATTTCATTACTCCTAATTTATGAAAAATGTCGTACAGACGCGCCACTCCTTCAGGATTGTCCATATTAGTCATATTGGCAATCTGTTCGATTCTTTGACCTCGAATAGTGATTTCTTCTGGACTGAGACGATCAATAAAGAATGACTTCGCTGCTCCCTCTAAATGTGGTCGCAATACTGGGATGACATTAGGATCTTGTTCAGCAACCACATCCTCAAATTGGACCTTTGGTAAGTCAGCAAGCATGGTGCCGATCTTGTACAATAGAGGTTTAAGCCCATGATGACTCACTGCTGAGATAGCAAAAACATCCTTAATATTCTTCACAATCTTGGCATCCTTTAGACTACCCACCAAAAGCTCTACACTTGCTTCATCGATAGTATCCACTTTGTTGAGGACCACAATCTCCGGTTTTTTAAGTATATCTGGATCAAAGAGCTCTAGTTCTTTTCTAATAGCATGATAGTCAGCCACAATATCGACTGATTGCACATCCAAAATATGAAGGATTACTCTTGTTCTTTGAATATGTTTCAAGAACTCCACTCCCAAACCTTTACCAGCATGAGCACCTTCAATGAGTCCTGGAATGTCAGCTACTACAAAGTCGAAATCATCAAAGCGTACAACTCCTAGATTGGGTATTAAAGTAGTAAAAGGATAATCAGCAATCTTTGGTTTAGCATTGGATATGACTGAAATCAAAGTTGATTTACCTACGGATGGATAGCCGACTAGTCCCACGTCAGCAATAAGTTTCAACTCTAGTTCTAGCTCCTTCCTCTCACCATCTTCTCCTAATTCTGCAAATTGAGGTGCTTGTCTTACTGCAGAAACAAAATGGGCATTACCATATCCACCGCGGCCACCGGCAGCAATCAATACCAACTGCCCTGGTTGTGACAAATCCGCAATCACTACCCCATTCTCTTTCACCACAGTCCCCACTGCTATTGGCAAGATCAAATCATCACCATCAGCACCTGTACGATTATTGCCCCCTCCTGGCCCACCATCTGTAGCTTTAAAAAATTTATAGGTACGGAAATCACTCAAAGTATTTACATCATCACTAGCTTGAAAATAAACAGCACCGCCTTTCCCTCCATTACCACCATCCGGCCCGCCAAGTGGAATGAATTTTTCACGTCGAAAAGCAATCAGACCATTTCCTCCTTTACCTGCCTCTACTGTTACTTGTGCGTAGTCACAAAATATTGCCATAAATACCGATTATAATGTTGCTTCTAGTAAAGCTTTAAATAAAGGATGCGGAATTGCCGGTCGAGAGAGAAATTCAGGATGAAATTGAGAGCCGACCATAAAAGGATGATCTTTGATCTCGACAATTTCAACTAAATCTAATTCTTGATTAACTCCGGCCATGATCATACCAGCTTTTTCTAATTTCTGCCGATAATCATTATTAAACTCATAGCGATGACGATGCCGTTCATGAACTTTCTTCTGGCCATACGCCTCAGCAGTTTTAGTTTTGGGAGCTAAGTCACATTCATACAAGCCCAATCTATTCGTACCACCTTTGTCCGTAACCCCCTTCTGTGAAGCCATCAAATGAATCACCAAGTCCTTAGCATCAGGAACAAATTCCTCAGATGTAGCACTCTTGAGCCCTAAAAGGTTTCTAGCCGCTTCAATTACCATCATTTGCATCCCCAAGCATAAGCCCAAATAAGGCACTTTATGCTCACGAGCATATTTCGCTGCCAAAATCTTTCCTTCTGTTCCCCGTTGACCATAACCACCAGGCACGACGATTGCGTCTAGATCTTTCAACACACAATCTCCTTCATCAACAATTTGCTGCGCATCAATGCCAATGATTTCTGCCTTAACCCCGACTGACCAAGCAGCCGACCGAATAGCTTCCAATACACTAAAGTAAGCATCATTAAAGCCTACATATTTCGTGATCAGCCCAATCTTTTTTACTTTCTTACTTTTCTTTCGAGCTTCCTGCAACTGTATCCAACGTTTTAGATTGGGTTCTTTGTATGACAATCCGAAATATTGGGTCAATGTGAGTCCCACATCGTACTTTTCAAATCCCAAAGGAACATCATAAATTGATTCTGCCGTGACAGCAGGAATCACAGACTGCTCAGGCACTCCTGAGAAAAAAGCAATTTTCTTCAAGATATCGCTAGGCAAATCATAATCCGCACGAGCAATAATCATATTGGGGCGTAGTCCAATACGACGCAGCTCACGAACGGATGCTTGAGCAGGTTTTGTTTTCAGCTCTTTAGAAGCCATGAGATATGGCACTAAGACGACATGAACGAAGTAAATATTATCGCGCCCCACATCCTCACCCAATTGCCGAATCGCCTCCAAAAAAGGCTCGGCCTCAATGTCGCCAACTGTCCCACCAATCTCAACAGTCACGATATCAGCTTTGCTATTCTCTGCAGCTTCAATAATTCTTTCTTTAATGGCATCTGTCACATGTGGAATAATTTGCACATCTTTACCCAAATATTCCCCTTTACGCTCTTTAGTGAGAATTTTAGTGTAAATTTGCCCAGCAGAAACTGATGAATATTTGTTGAGAGAAATATTCAGGAATCGCTCATAATGGCCCAAATCCAAGTCCGTCTCAGCACCATCATCAGTCACAAATACCTCTCCATGTCGAAAAGGATTCATAGTCCCAGGATCAACATTAAGATACGGATCAAACTTCATAGGAAAAACACTGTATCCCATACCTTGCAAAATTGTGCCAAGCGAGGCTGCAGAAATTCCCTTACCTAAACCTGAACACACCCCTCCGGTAACTACAATAAACTTTTGAGGTTTTTTCATACAAAAAGAGCGAGAAAAATCAGCAAGATACTAGACTAATCGAAAGCTAATTGCCACTAACTTTGCAAACTCCGCTCGCGAAATAATATCATTAGGACGATCAATAGTTTTAGGAGCTTTTAGTCCATAAGCTTTTTGAATAATCTTCAATGCCTCTGACCGTGTCAAAGAGCGATAAGGAAAGAAATTTTCACCTTGACCACTGACGATTCCTCGAGTGCGTGCAGTTGCTACTACGGAGCTAAACCATTCTTTAGCTGGAACATCTTTGAAAGCAGCTACAGGAGGCAAACTAGTAGCTGGTATCTGACCAGCTTTCAGCACTATTTTCAGAGCTTCTGCTCGACTAAGCTCTTTTTCGGGAAAGAATTGATTATTAACTCCCTGACTCAGGTCATTAGCTCGTAGAGCTTGAATATATTTATAAGCCCAATGATCAGTATTCACATCAGTAAAACTCCCACTCTTTAACAATGATTTTTTTTGTTCTTGTAAGTATGGCCAAATACTTTGATCTTCCCCACCCAAGCGCCAAAATACCACCCCATTCACCGGATATTGACTAGTAATAGTCCATTTCTCACTAATGCTTTGTTTATTTTGAAAGTAAACTGTACGGTTATCATCAGGATCCCCTGCTTTAGCTGCCGGTTTTACATAAGTAAAAAAAGGTTCTTTATCTTGCTCATGCCATTGAATGGCAGGTTTAAATTTTTTCAGCAGATATTCAACATCTTCAAAAGTCACTGCATAGGTCTTTTCGTGTTCTCCCCAATTGTAGCCATACATCGGCATACCAATGATTAGCTTTTCTGCTGGTACCTGAGTCTTAGCAAAATCAAGAATGGTCTGCATCCAAGGCTTAGATGAGATCGCCCCAGCAGTAGTGCTACCACTATAATGTTCATCATAAGCCATAATCCGAAATCGATCGACAGCTTGAGCAATCTTCTTCCAATCCTGAGCTTGTACGGTTTCCCAAGGTCCAGGATCAGCTGATTTTGCCTGTACAGCTACAGTCAAAAACTTATTTTCTTTATGTAGTTCAGTAGCTAGTAAGTTAAGAAGCGCAACAAAATTTTCTTTATTAGATAATTTTAAGCCTTCGAAATCAATATCAAACCCATCGTAGTTAAATTTCTTCACCAAACTCATTACTCTTTTAACAAAATCTTTTCGTTTAGCATCATCAGCCATCACCGCGCTTGCTCGATCGTCCTTGAAACTATTAGTAATACTAGGAATCACTTTAATACCCAAGCCATGAAGTTGATTCACAAACTCTTGATTCTCCCCCCCTGTACTGACACCGATAGAACCATCATCATTTAAAAAATACCAAAAGGGACTAATCTCATTGAACAAATGAGGATAGTTCTCAATCGTTTTTTTCCCTTTCTCAAAATCCCAGGAAGGAAGCCAAGCAGATACACTAGGCGCAACAGTAGAAAATGCGTGAGCAACGCTTACATTCGTCAATAAAAGTATGGTGGTAATTGCTAGTAATAGCTTTTTCATAGAATAAACTTAATATATTGAGTGTTGCCCCGAAGGGGTCCCTTTGGGAAAAGTGGAGAGTCTCTCAATCAGGGAGGCATTTTGGACTTACCAATCAATTCATCCTGAACGAAACGAAGTGGAGCTGAAGGATCCGGCTGACATGCAGCTTGGGAGAAGTTTAAGGCCAGGAGCCCGAGGCCTAATGCCTCAATTTATACTTAAAAATTCTGCATTCTGACTTCTGAATTACATTCTATCAGGTACTTCTATTCCCAATAGTGCCAACCCATCCTTCACAATAGTTGCGACCTTATCTAAAAGAAATAAGCGTGCTGCCTTTTGATCTGGCTCCGCTTTTATAACAGTGACATCATTATAGAATTGATTGAACAAAGCAGTAACAGCCAACAAGTACTGAGCTACTACATGAGGCTGATAGGCATCAGCTGCCTTTTGCACCATAGTAGGAAAACGACTGAGAAGTGAAAGAATGTGATGTTCAATTGGCAGAGTATAGCTGAACTCGCGCTTAGTACTAGCAATATATTCGCCTTTACGCAAAACACTCTGGATACGTGTGTATGTATATTGCAGGTAAGTAGCAGTATCACCCTCGAAGTTGAGCGCATTGTCCCATGAGAAAACAATGTCACCAGTACGGTTATGCACGAGATCGTTGAACTTAATTGCACCAATTGCCAATTTACGCGCCAACTTTCCCTTCTCTTCATCACTTAATTCTACTTTTCGTTCAGCTAATACATTCTGAGCACGTTCAATACCTTCATCAATCAACTGACGCAGGTATACGACTCTTCCTTTACGAGTAGACATTTTACCATCTGGCAAACTAACTAACCCAAATGAAGCCAAAGTAAAATGACAATACCAACCAAGTTTTTTAGCTGTAGCGAATAAAGAGTCAAAATGCAGCTTTTGATCAGACCCGACAAAATACACCATTCGTTTCAAACCAGAATACTGCGTGAGTCGATATTCAATTGTTGCTAAATCTCTGGTGGAGTACAGCGAAGAACCATCTTTTTTTTGAATATAAAAAGGTGGCATCGCTTTACCAAAATCAATATAAACAGCCCCATCATCACTGGTGGTGGTAATCCCCTTTTCTTTACAGAGTTCAATAATATGATTGAGCCAAGGAGTATAAAATGATTCTCCCAGTTCTGTATCATGGGTAACACCTAAAATTTCATGGAGCTCATGAAACTCACGCATACTCTCTTCATAAAACCATTGCCAGATACGCTTATTTTCTGGATCACCCTGCTCAAGTTTGGCAAATTCAGCCCGCGCTTGGTCAGTCAAAGCTTCATCCTTTTCCTCTTCTTCATGAAACTTAATATAAATCTTCACCAATTCATTGATTGGGTCTGCTTTAATAGCATTTTCATCACCCCACATTCGATAAGCAACAATCAATTTACCAAACTGCAAACCCCAATCTCCTAAATGGTTATCAGTAACTGTATTCCAACCCAAAGCTCGATACAAATTAGCACAAGCTTGACCGATAATATTACTACGAAGATGACCAACGGTCATTGATTTAGCAATGTTTTCAGCTCCATATTCCAATAAAATTTTCTTTTCAGCATTCTCAGCAGCCATTGAAGCAAATCCAGCATCAATAAGCTCAATCAAATAAGCATCAGTAAAAGTAATATTGATAAATCCTGGACCGGCCACCTCAATAGCCGCCACCTCAGACAATGATCGTGACTTTATTTCTTCGACAATGGCAGTAGCCACATCGCGAGGATTCTTCTGCAATGGCTTGGCCAACTGCATGGCAATTGGTAAAGCGATATCACCAAACGTAACTTCTTTAGGAAACTCAATCAGGACATCCTCTAAACTTTGCCCATAAAGCTTCTGCACAATTTCTTTCAAAACAACAGGGAATTGCAACATGCGAACATTGATAATGACAAGGTTAAAATAGCAACGATTGAGGAGAGTTGAAAGTGGAAAGTGGCCACAAAATGGTCCCTTTGGGAAAAGTGGCCACTAGAAGCTCCCATTGGAAAGAGTTTCGCAAGTTCTACTATGTCACCTTGCGGTCGGCTATAGTTGAGGATCACTCACAGCATCTGCCTCCGGTTGCATCATTGGCTGAGCAGCTGCTTGAACCAAGATTTTTCTCGGTTTAGCGCCATCAGCTGGACCAACAATCCCTTTTTGTTCAAGGATATCAAGTAATCTTGCCGCTCTCGCATAGCCAATACGTAGTTGTCTCTGAAGAAGTGTAGCAGAAGCTTTTTGAGAACGAATAATAAATTCAACAGCTTCCTTTTCTAACGAATCTTCAAAATTATCAGTACTACCAAGGATACCAAGAGTTCCGGCATTCGGTAGACCTTCAGGTATCTCTCGCTTCTCTTCCATAATATCTGTTTGATACTCAGGTGGCGTAGTCAGCTTAATTTCATTAGTCACGCTCTTGATCTCATCCGAACTAACATAAATACCCTGAATGCGAATTAAACGAACATTATTAGGATCTTGATACAGCATATCACCTGCACCAAGCAGGCTTTCAGCTCCCTGACGATTGAGAATAGTACGAGAGTCAATACCTGAAGAAACAGTGAAGGCAATACGCGCTGGAATATTAGCTTTAATCAAACCAGTAATAACATCTACTGAAGGTCGTTGAGTAGCTACAATTAAGTGAATACCCACAGCGCGCGCCATCTGAGCAATACGACAGATACTCGCTTCAATTTCTTTAGAGGCCACCATCATCAAATCAGCCAACTCATCAATGACTACGACAATATACGGCATCTTCTCCTCCGGTTTCTTCTTATTAAAACTTTCAATATTTACCTCTCCGGCAGATTCTAATTGCTTATAGCGATGATTCATTTCAGCAACAGCCCATCGCAAAGCTAAAATCGCTTTATCAGGATCAGTAATGACAGGT
>JACCDN010267379.1_pt1 | contig 10195 bp, 5 predicted proteins | sample 7441691 | NCBI WGS metagenome assembly JACCDN01 (sample SAMN15323439, study PRJNA562643) | freshwater metagenome | isolation source: river surface water | place: USA:Blue River Watershed | collected 2017-08-16
AAAATTTCGCAACCGCTGTGCCGATATCTGAGTGCGAGAAGCCAATCAACATATCGATTGGCGTAGGCGTCAAGTCCCATGTCTCAACAACTGGTATCCCAGAGGCAATCAACCTGTTGCGCCCTTTCCCAGGTCGCAGAACACCCGTCAGAAAGACGCCGTCAGGTCGTCGTCCAATAATAGATTCCAACAATAGCTCTTCTCTTTCGATGGAATAGCTAGATTGGCCCAGCATGAGTTGATAACCAGAGTCAAACAAAGTGCCGTTTAGTGATTCGATGGTCTCGTTGAACACCGAAATCACGGTGCTGGGAACAATTGCGGCGATGAGTTTGCTTTTTGAGGAAGCGAGACCTCCAGCCATACGGTTCGGTACATAGCCAGTCTGCTCGATGATTAATTGGATTTTTTCTAGCAGCTTAGGAGTTACCAGTGAAGGTGAATTTATCGCCCTAGACACAGAAATTGTTGAAACGCCAGCAAGATCGGCAACTTCACGCAAAGTGATGGCGCCAGTCGTTTTGCGTGGTTTTTTAACGTTTTCTTTGTCGTTCATTTCCAAAATCTTCAGTGCTGGTAAAGGCAAATTGAGCGGTTACTGTAATCAGTTTACGCATAGGTAAGGGGCTGAAGCAAAGACTGAGGAATTTTTTCGTTTAAATCGATAGTAGGTCAGATTTCGAAAAGTAGGCATTACCGGATTCGAGCAACGAGTTCAGTTCCTGTGCGTTTGACTTTCAAAAGCCTGAGGATACGAAAGAAAAAATAGGATCGTTAAAACCTATATAAATCAATAGTTTATTAACGAAAAAGGAAATCGTGTAATAGGTCAAAAGTTGCATAATGCAACTTTTCCTAGGTAGTGCACCGACTTTAGGATTTTATGTGCCTTACCTCAAGAAGTAGAACTGAAAACTGAGCGTTTGACTCCCTATTACGCAGTCGAACTTTCTTACATCATTTACTAGTCCTACTAAACTTCTAGCGTGTGCACAAATTTCACGCCAACCAAAAAGAGTCAGTGGGTCAAAGATAAGCTGGGAGTAGAGCTTCCAGCAGATTTCCCAACGGAGTCATACCCGGGATTTTCTGCGCCCGTTGTTGTGAAAAGCCACCAAACTGGGCGAGTTGCTTGCGGTCTGGCTAAGTTCGGGTTGATCCCTTCTTGGGCTAAAGATGAAAAGATCGCCCGTCACACCTACAACGCCAGATGTGAGACTGCATCGGAGAAGCCAAGTTACCGAACTGCTTGGCGCCAACGTCAATACGGTCTCGTCTTGGTTGATAACTTCTACGAGCCAAGCTATGAAACTGGAAAGGCAGTTCGCTGGAAGATTGAACTAGCCAATAGTGAACCGTTTGGGATTGCTTGCCTTTGGGACCGCTGGACTGATCCAGCTACTGGCGAACTGGTGGTCAGTTTCTCCATGCTGACGGTCAACGCCGACGAGCACCCCGTGATGCGTCAGTTTCACAAGCCTGGTGATGAGAAGCGTACCCCTGTGATCATTGCTCCGGATCTGCACGATGCATGGTTAAGCGCTGATCCCGCCAAGGCTGCGGAGATGATGACTTGGTCCCACATGCCTGAGCTGAGAGCTGAGTCAGCCCCGAGAATTTAGTCCATTTGTGTACTTATATGCTGGATGAATATACAGTATATTCATCAGCATGTATGTAGAAAATTATTCGACTCCACAACCAGTTTTTGTCTCTGACGTCAGCATCACGCTTGATGTATGCGGCTGGAACATTCCTGCAGGGTTTCCATCTCCAGCTGCCGACCACGCTCAAGAGCGGATTGATCTCAATAAGCAGCTTATCCGTAACAAAGAAGCTACATACATTTTTCGGGTCAAGGGAGACTCAATGACCGGGGCTGGGATTTATGAGGGAGATGCGCTGGTAGTAGACCGCAGCATGGATCCAAAGCACAACAACATCGTGATTGCCCAGTTGAACAATGAGTTCACCGTTAAACGGCTCTATCGACGAGGTGGGGTTGTGAAGTTGGTCGCTGAGAATCCAATCTATCCTGCACGGCTGATCAAGGAAGAAGATGATTTCCTGGTCTGGGGGGTAGTCACATTCAACTTGCACAAGCTTTGTTAAGCCATGGCACGTTTGGATTTTGCAACCCTAGAGCACAGGATCGATCCAGAAAGTCTGGTGGCATTGCCACGCACACCTGGTGTCTACATTTTCAGAGGTGAGGGAACGCTTCCTCTTTATATAGGTAAAAGCGTAGATATTCGTGCCCGTGTGATGAGCCACTTGAGAGCGCCAGATGAAGCCAGCATGATTGCTCAGACTCGTCGAATCGACTTCATTGAAACGGCAGGGGAGATAGGGGCTCTGTTGCTTGAGTCGCGAATGATCAAAAAGCAAAACCCGTTGTTCAATCAACGCCTTCGCCGTGTTCGTACCTTGTGCTCCATACGACTAAAACAAACTGAGCAGGGTGTAATGCCTGAAGTAGTCGATAGCAAAACAATCAGCCTTGGCGAAACACCAGGGCTGTATGGGTTATTTTCCTCAACCCACGCGGCGAATGCCAAGCTCAGAGAGTTGGCTCAGCAGCACCTACTTTGCCTGTCAGTGCTTGGACTAGAGAAGACTTCCAAGCGAGGCTGCTTTGGATTTCAAATCAAAACTTGCTTAGGTGCATGCGTAGGCCAAGAAGACAGACAGGTTCATGAGCAGCGAATTTTTTCAGCTCTGATTGACTTGCAAGTTGAGGTGTGGCCTTTCAATGGCCCCATTGATTTGATCGAAGAGTCAGGCGACTGGGTGCAACGCCATAGAGTCAATAACTGGTGTTACCTTGGAACTCAGTGCTCTAGGACAGAAACACCCAGAAGACTGACTGAATTCAAGCTCCATGACTTTGATCTCGACAGCTACAAGATCTTGGTCAAACCTATCATGCTCAAGACGGTGAAGTTTGAAGAAGTTGCGTTATGACTGCCCAGATTGCTTTGGTGGACTGCAACAACTTCTATGTGAGTTGTGAGAGGGTTTTCCGTCCGGACTTGAGAAACGTTCCTGTTGTTGTGCTTTCCAATAACGACGGGTGTGCTGTTTCGCGTTCCAATGAAGCTAAAGAGCTAGGCATCAAGATGGGGCAGCCTTGGTTTGAATGCAAAGAACTTGCAGAAGAACACGGCATCTTGGCTCTTAGTAGCAACTATGCACTCTATGCGGATATGTCAAACCGTGTCATGTCTATCTTGGCTAGTTATGCGCCTAGGCAAGAGGTGTATTCGATTGATGAGAGTTTTCTAGATCTGACCGGCGTCCCAAAGCTTAGAGACCTTAGCTATGAAATGCGAGATCGGGTGTTCAGATGGACAGGTATTCCTGTTTGCGTGGGTATCGGCCCCACAAAGACGCTTGCTAAGCTAGCTAATCACATAGCCAAAAAACATCCAAGATCCAAAGGCGTATTCAACTACAACGACCTAAATGAAACTCAAAAGACAAAGCTGCTGGGTCAGATTGCAGTTGATGAAGTTTGGGGCGTTGGCAGAAAAATAACTAAGCGATTAGCGTTGCATGGGATCAAATCCGTTCAAGAACTCCGTGCAGCGCACACTCCGACTTTGCGCTCTGAATTCGGCGTGGTGATGGAGAAGACGCAAAGAGAGTTGCAGGAGATCTCATGTATCGATCTTGAAGAGCATGTGCCTGATAAGCAGCAAATCGTAAATAGTCGCTCGTTCGGTAAGGCGGTAACGGAGTTGGCGGTAATTCAGGATGCACTAAGCGTATTCGTTGCAAACGGAACGGCAAAGCTCAGAGCGCAAAATGGCCAAGCAGCGTTATTACAGGTGTTTCTCCAGACTAATCGATTCAAGCCGGAACAACCCCAGTACAACCCATGCATGGCGGTTCCATTGCCTCAACCTACAAATGACAGCCTGGTTATCAACCGATGGGTGCAGCATGTGGCTGGGCTGTTATGGCGCGATGGCTACAACTACAAAAAAGCAGGAATCATGCTGGGCGATATCTCACCGATTTCAATGGTTCAAGTTGATTTGCTTGAGCCACAAGCAAACGGAGGCAACCGGTTAATGAAAGCAATAGATGGGTTGAACTCTCGCTTCGGGCGCGGGACAGTTAAGGTCAGCACAGGCGGAATGCGAAAAGAGTGGGGTATGCGTCAGGAGCGAAAGTCTCCAAACTACACAACAGACTGGTTACAAGTTCCGGTTGTGTAAGAGGAAGGTGAAAAAATTAACGTCCGATCAGAGTGATTTATGACGGCGACTAACGTTTATTATGGTCATAACCTTTTAGGAAATGACTTTTCCTATCTGAGTGCAAAAACAGGCGAATAATAGTCCTTAGGTATTATTAAATGCTTCTTTCGATTATGGACGCTGGTAGGCTGATGCAACAAGAGGAATAGAGTGTGCGATGACATTGAAAAGTGACAGCCCCGGTAACCAATCTGAGAGTCTTACATCTGCGCTGGCTCAACTTCGACTGAAATTACTCGACCTAACAGGCAGGAACCGCCTCATCAACTTTAAGCCGAGTATTGGAAAGTCGCTTCAATTCGTAGAGGGTCAGGATTTAGCTATTTTTGAAAAATTAGTTGAAGCTACTTCGAAGGCTTCAATTAGCTTGACAGGATTGCCTGAACCAACGCGCATGGAATGGGAGGAGCGCAACGGTAGGACACAAAGACCTGATCCTCGAGAATGGGCAAAGAAGCACGGCGTATCAACCTCTTATGAGATCAAGCCATTAGAGGACCCAGAGGCCAATCTTCGAACACTGTTGTACGCAGATGACTTGGCTAAACACTGCCGAAAGATTGAGCGTGAGGCTAATCTCGCTATTGAGGAGACGGGCTCAAATATGTTGTTCTTGGTTCTCGGCTTTCTCGAGTTCCCTGACCAACGAGTAAGTGATAAAAGTTTCGCGGCGCCTTTGATCAGCATACCTGTCACTTTACAAAAGAAAGAAGTCTCAGGGATTCAGCAGTTTTCCGTTCAATACACTGGCGACGACATATCTGAAAATCTCTCATTGCGTGAGAAATTGAAGAATGATTACGGAATCACGCTTCCTGAACTGAGCGAAGAGCAGATTGACTTAGCAGCTTACTTTGCAGACATCCAGGCTGTAATCAAAGACCAACCTGGATTTGCACTTCGTCGAAGAGTAACGCTATGCCTACTAAGCTTTAGCAACATGCTTCTGGTAAGAGATCTTGACCCAACAAAGTGGCCTGAAGCTAATGGGTTAAATGGCTTGATAGATCACCCCATTATTCGAGCTGTTTTTGAAGGTTCGCAAGAGCAGGGAGGAAGCGGACTAAGCATCGCTGAAGAGCATCCAGTTGAGGATGGGCCTGGTGCTGCAATTCCACTGGTCTATGACGCCGATAGCTCCCAACATAGTGCACTTGTTGACGTGCTTGCTTTGAATAAAAACTTAGTGATTCAAGGTCCTCCAGGTACCGGTAAGTCACAAACGATCACCAACCTGATTGCTGCCAGCATCTCGCAAGGGAAAAAGGTACTTTTTGTAGCCGAAAAGCTAGCAGCTCTAGAGGTGGTGAAGAATAGACTGGCGCTGGCTGGCTTAGATCCTTTTGTTCTTGAGCTTCACAGTAACAAGGCTAACAAGAAAAAAGTTCTTGAAGAAATCGCTGTCCGAATAGACCATAAACCAACAATTTCTAGTGAGCTTCCTAGACTTCAACAACAACTTGAAGCCCATAGAAATGAGTTGAAGGCGTATACAGACTTGGTAAATTCTGTTGCCCACAATTCGTTTGGGTTGAGTCTGCACCAAATCATGTGGCGCGCAGAGAAACATAGATCTGGTTTGACTTCGGCTGAAGCTCAACTTAGTCAAATAACTATTGATGACGCATCTCAAATTTCAGAGTTTGAATTAGGCCGTCGACTTGATTGCTTGACTTACCTAAGTGCTCAATACAACGACTTGGGCGGATTTGATACGGAGAGCATTTTTTGGGGATTCTTCCCGGATCACCTAGTTCCAGGAGACGAGGTTTTCCTAAAAAATCTATTTCAAAGCTCACAAGCTTGGGCAAGAGACTTTCAAATAACGGCCATCGAGCTTGATGGAATTCTGAACGAGTCAGTACCGTGGTTATCAAATGACACTTGTTGGAGCCAAATAGGTGAACTAAATAAGCTTCTAGAAAGAGATAAGCCTGGCCTTCCGGTGGAACTAATCCCTGGTTTCTTTGAACGCGATGCGAGTGGATCGTATTCACGCGAATTGATAAAAAGCTTCCAACAAAATTTAGAAAAGTATCACTCTGCCTTAGGGACTGTTGAGGTAGCTCTAAATTCAGAAGGTGATGTGAGTCATGCTCAACTGCAAGCTCTCCAGCATTTGAAAAAGATCGCTAGAGATTTCGGATTCACACTTGGAACGTCAGAGGAACTAAGCCATCAACATGATGAAGTTGAAAGGGCAATCCTTGCGCTGAAAGAAAACGAACAAAAAATCGCGAGTTTTTCGCAGAAAAATAGTATTCCCTACGACGGAACAAGCGAGCGAATCAAGCAGATAAGCAAACTAACAGAATTGATATTGGAAGCGCCCGTAGAGTACTTGGAACTTCAAACTCCAGAGTTGACACGAGAAGGTGCCGCCAAATCAATCGAGGTGCTTAACGGAATTCAGAGCGAAATGATTCAGATCAAATCAGCTCTTGCCGAGAAAATATATCTTGATGCATTACCACCTTCAAGTGAAATCAAAGAGGCAATCTCAACTTTCCGTGAGGGTGATGCCTGGTATCGAATCTTTCAAGGTCGTTGGAGAAGCGCAAAGAATTTGCACACCCGACTCTTGAAGGTTAAGCACAAAACTTCGGCAAAAGAGAGACTTGCTGATTTAGAGCAAATCGTGGCTCTTGAGTGGACGCAATCAAAGTGGAGTACCGACGCAGCATGGTTAAAGTGCCTTGGTATACCTGCGCCAATTGAGCCAATACCATTAGATGGCTACTTATCACTAGCAACCTGGAATCGTGATATTAAACTTGCATCCGAAGAGTTGCAAGTCTCAATCATTGATTCAATTTCATTTACCTCAGAACAAGCTAGAGCCCTCCGTCGTGACTACTCCGAAATAAATGGCTGCCTTACAGCTGTTAAAACAAATTTGTCAGTTATCGACTCAAGGTTCACAAGACTTGGCGAATTTGTTCAAGCTACATCAATTAATAAAATCCTTGAAAGAACTGGCGAACTGGTTTCCGTTCTGTCTTCAAATATCCCTTGGATTCAGCAGAACACTAAAGCGAAGAGTTCATTCGATCATGTATTGATGTCCTGTGAAGCTTCACTCGATCGAGTGGATCTTGCGAACAAAATTAGTTCAGCGTCAGATGTAAAAGCGCTGCTTCAAGATCATTACGACAGCGTCCATACAAATTGTTCGCTTGTCCTCGAAGCACTTGACTTCGGTCTTTCAATTGAAAACTTGCAAATACCAGGTTCATTCAAGAAGAAGTTGAAATCGAATAATCCGGTTGAATTCGCACAAATCATCAAAGACAGATTGCTAAAAGTTGCGTTGGGAATGAAGTCAGTCGATGAGTTCACCACAGAAATCAATCGATTTGGGTCGTTCAATCTCAAGCAGTCATTGGGTTTTGACCATGAAGGTCCAGAAGCGGGTCTTTTGCGTTTTACTGAAGCTTTGAATTCTTATTTCGAAGAGTCGTATTCACACGCAGAAGATCTGGTTCCTTGGTCTTTGTACGTTGCAAGAAGAAAAGAAGCTCAGGAGCTAGGTTTAAGTGTTTACGTAGATCTTCTTGAGTCTAGGCAAGTCAACTGTTCAGAGTTGTCGGATGCATATGGATACTGCGTTCACGGAACGATCATTCGCGAAGCTTTTCGAAATATCCCACAGCTTGGTCGTTTTAGCGGGTTGAAGCACAACCAAATCCGCGATGAATTCAAACGGTTAGACAAAGAGATCATTTCCCTACGGGGAAAAGCAATTGGATTTGAATCAGCTCGGACAGCAGCTCCTCCGTATGGTCAGAATGGAGCAAAGGTCGACGATAGAACTGAGATGGTGCTATTGAAGTATTTGCTTCCACAGCAGAGACCTCGAATGCCCGTTCGAAAGATTCTCACCAAAGCTGGAGCATCAATCCAAGAGCTAAAACCATGTTTCATGATGGGGCCGCAAGCTGTAGCTCAATACTTGACACCGGGCGCTATTAAATTCGATCTTGTGATCATGGATGAGGCCTCACAGTTGAAACCGGAGGAAGCAATAGGTGCGATTGCTCGTGGCGGTCAGCTGGTTGTTGTCGGGGATCCTAAACAGCTTCCTCCAACTTCATTTTTCTCAAAGATGTCCCAGGCAGGGGAGGATGAAGAGCAGTTCTCCACCACAGACGCCGAGAGTATTTTGGACGTCTGTTCCTCACATTTCCATCCTCCTCGTTCTTTGCGCTGGCACTATCGCTCGCAACATCATTCTCTGATCGCTTTCTCGAATCACAACTTTTATGGCGGAAACCTGGTCATCTTCCCATCCCCATACGGTCAAAGTGGCAAGCTGGGGGTTCGAGCTGTTTATTTAGCTGACGCTGTTTATGAGAATCAAACAAACATGCGAGAAGCCAAAAGAGTTGTAGATGCTGTGGTCGAACACATCGCAACAAGACCCGATGACTCTCTGGGTATCGTGACCCTCAACATTAAGCAAAGGGATTTGATTTCGGAGTTAATGGATGAGCGGTTGAGATCGGTTTCTGGTGCAGATGCCTTCAAAGAAAAATGGGCGATTGCAGGTCAGCCAATATTCGTGAAGAACCTTGAAAACGTACAAGGTGATGAGCGTGACGCAATTGTTATTTCAACTACCTTTGGTAAGCCTCCAGGTTCTTCGGCTGTCCGTCAGAACTTTGGCCCCATTAGCCGGCAGGGTGGATGGCGTCGTTTGAACGTTTTATTCACTCGCGCCAAGAAGTCCGTTGCCGTCTACACATCACTGCGTCCTGAGGATATCGTTGACGACTCTTCAACTCCTGAAGGAACAAAAGCCCTTAGAAACTATCTTGAGTTTGCACGGAGTGGGACTCTCACAGTAGCAACCCAAACCGATTTGGATCCTGACAGTGATTTTGAAGTCTCCGTCATGGACATGTTGAAGTCCAGAGGTTACGAAGTAACACCTCAGCTTGGTGTGGCGGGTTACAGAATTGACATTGCCGTAAAACATCCAGATTCACCTGGTTCATATTTAGCCGCGGTTGAGTGTGATGGGGCCACTTATCACTCGGCGCTTTCCGTGCGGGACCGTGACCGCATCAGACAAGAAATTCTCGAGTCTTTGGGATGGCGGGGTCGAATTTGGCGAATCTGGTCTACAGATTGGTTCCGAACTCCACGCCAGGAATCTGAAAAACTGATCAGTTTCCTAGAGGACCTTCGAAACTCTTGGAAGCCAGAACATGCATCTGGAGACTCTTGGATAGAGGAGTCGGATACTTCTTATTCCTCAACAAATCAAGAAACCATTAAGCAGCAAACCGGAGCTCAGACTGATTTAGATCTAGAAGATGCATCTAGCGTTTTAATCACTGATGACGATGATCTTGAAGTCGAAGTTGGTGACGTTGTCCGTTATGTTGATTTGGAGAAGCCTCAAGACATTTTGACAGTTCAGATTACTGACGGAAAAGATGATTTTGAAAACGGAATCGTGAACGAAAGCCGACCATTAGCCCAAGCTTTGTTAGATGCTGTACTTGGAGATGAGGTAACACTCCATTTGCCTGGGGCAAAAGCAAGAGTTTTCCAAATCATCGAAATTAAAAAAGGTGAATAGCCTTAGGAAATAATTTTATTTTTGTTTTAACATTTCTTACGTTTTTTCAATTTCCTTGACGCCGTCTATGTGCTAATCACTTAGCCCATAGTCTTCTTCCATTTCAAAATCGCCGCCGTCCATCTGCTGAGCGAGAGCATGGGCCTCATCTTCGTTTTCATCTTCAGTGCTTTCAAAAGTTATGCAAGTTCAACAACTGCACGAAGTTGGCTAGGACTGCTGTACAGGTAAGTAGCAGTGGTTTGGATGCTGCGATGCCCAGCAAGAGTTTTGAGCAAGTGAATTGCTGTGCCCTTGTTAGCAAGGTTTGTGAGGAACGTTCTGCGTCCGCTGTGGCTGCTAG
>JACCDN011084089.1_pt1 | contig 10194 bp, 5 predicted proteins | sample 7441691 | NCBI WGS metagenome assembly JACCDN01 (sample SAMN15323439, study PRJNA562643) | freshwater metagenome | isolation source: river surface water | place: USA:Blue River Watershed | collected 2017-08-16
AAAATATAGAATCAAAAGTCAATCTTGATATTTTGGCAAGTGAAATTCGTGAGGATTTGTTGGCAAAAAATCAAAACTATTCAATTGATTTAGATGTTTTAGCCGGAGAATTAAGAAATGTTTTATTGGCAAATAATGTTGATGGATTTGTTAACCTTGATGAGGTTTCTAAAAATATTCGCAAGAATCTTTTAAGCAGAAATATAACCTCTAACATTTCTTTGGAAGAACTTTCTGAAAGCATAAGAAAATCTTTATTAGAAAAAAACAATTTAACTAAAGAAATTAATCTGGATACTTTGGCCGAACCCCAAAGAAAAGTTTTGCTTAATAGTAATGGTGCCAAATTAATAGATATTGATAGAATTTCAGGATTAATTCGTGAGGATAGTTTATCTAAAAACTCTTCTAAGAAAATTGATTTAGACAAAATTTCAGATGCGATAAGAGAGACACTGCTTGCATTCAACAAATCAAATAATATTGACCTTGATACAATATCATCTTCGTTAAGAGATAAATCTCTCAGCTCAAACAAAGAAAATTCTATTAACTTAGAAGTACTGGCTGATGCTGAAAGGAAAAAAACTTTGTCTTTTAATGTTGGAAAACAAATTGATTTAGATGTTCAATCAGAAGAACACAGAAAAGACATACTGTCTTTTAATAAAAATAATTCTCAGATTGATTTGGATTCAACATCAGAACAGATTAGAATCAATTTATTATCTTTTAATAAATCTAAATTAGTTAACTTAGACTCTTTGGCAGAATCACAAAGAAAAAATGCTTTAAGTTTTAATAAGTCAAAACAAATAAATTTAGAAGATTTAGCTCAAACAATAAGAACAGACACTAATTCAAAAAACATAGGTAAGAAAATTGATTTAGATAGCATTTCCGAAACTATTAGAAGAGATTCTTTATCATTAAATGTTTCCAAAATCGTAAATCTTGATTCTATTGCTGAGGCAACAAGAAAAGATGCTTTATCAAAAAACATAGAATCAGAAAAATCTTTAGAAGAAAACACAAGTTCTTTAAGAGAAGCACTTATTGGGAAAAATAATACTAAAGAAATTGATTTAGATAACATTGCATCTTTAAATAGAAGGAATGCTTTGTCTAAAAACAAAACAGAATCGATAGATTTGGATGAGCTTGCACAATCAGAAAGAAAAGATTTATTAAGTAAAAATTTAGCATCTCAAATCAATCTGGAGGAATTAGCAAATAAAATCAGAAAAGAATTATTGGCAAAAAATTTAGATGTTCAATTTAATATCGAAGAACTTGCTTCAGCTATTAGAAAAGATTTACTTGCTAAAAACAATGATAAACCTATTAATCTCGATGACCTTGCAGATTCAATTAGGGATTCTTTGTTGTCTAATAATATATCTAATTCAATTAATTTAGATGACCTTGCAGAAGCAATTAGAAAATCTTTATTATCTCATAATGTAACAAAACCAATCAACATAGAAGATGTTGCCGAAGGTATACGAAAAGATTTACTTGCTCATAATGTCGCTAATCCTGTTAATTTAGATTCTATCGCAGAACAATTAAGAGCTGGTTTAATATCTCGAAATGTTTCTAATCCGACTAATTTAGATGCTATATCAGCACAATTAAGAAAGGCTGCATTAGCTAATAATATTGAAAGATTATCTTCTAATGACCTCGAAGAAATAGCAGCAAGAATCAGAAAGGATTTGTTAGCTAAAAATATATCTGATACAGACCCGCTTGGAGCAAATATTATTTTGGTTGGAACCAGCGTTTTTGTTGGCATTTCTAATTTAGATGTTCTTTCGGCTGTAATTAGAGCTGTGTTGTTATTAAAAAATGAAATATTTGAAAGAGAAAATCAATCTCAAAAGCTTTGGGGATTAGGTAACGACTCTTATGGAAGCTTGATATACAATGCAAATTTAGCACAAATTGAAAGAAATTTATTTAATTTAAACGGTGAAGTTTTTCAAGGCAATCCAAATGCGACTGAGTTAAGGTCAAGAAATCCGGATGTATTTCTAATGCTTGATGCAAAATATAATTTTAAAATACAAAATCAAGCTACTAATGGTACTCCGGCAAGTGTTATTGCTGATAATAATGGACAGTATTTACATGCTGGTGCTGATAAAATTTTAAAACCTATTGATGGTGATATCGGAACTGATATATCAATGATGATTCAAACAGAACCTACTGAAAGAATATCAAGATTTTTTAGTGCACAAAAAAGAGGTGTTCATAATATTATTGATACTATAAGAAGGGGTAATACCAGAATATCTAAAAATTACGATATTCAAGGAAGTACTTCTTTTGTTATAGGTATAAACAAAGATGGTAGTGATAAACTTGCGAGAAGAAGATATACTTATAGAAATCTTCAGGTTTTACCAACAGCATCAGAATCTTTAATTTTTTCAATAACAAATTATGCCATTCCTTCTGTTGATGACCAAACTATGTATTTACCGGCTTATATTAAGGGGTTTCAACATAATAGCTCTTCTCAATGGAATGAAACTCAATTTTTAGGAAGACCTGAGCCTTTATATACCTATTCAAACGGAAAAAGAGAAGGAACTATTGAATTTTTTATTCTTTCAGATTATGCCCAAACAGTTGAAATTGGTTATTCTTTTGATGAGACCGAAGATTATTTGAAAAAGGAAACTTTCGATAAATCATTTACAAAAGAATATAAACTTAAACTTTCTAATATTGAAGAATACAAATCTAAAATTAAAAGTCTTGAATCTGAAAAAGCAAAGAATATTGCATATAGAGCAACCATGAGTAGTAGTGGGACTTCAACTAATAATCCAAGTTTTGCACAAATAGATTCTGAAATTGATAGATTAACAAAGAGTATAAATGATTTAACTACAAAACAAGAAGAAATACTAAGAACTAATATTTCTAATAACAATCCATATGTAGAAAAAGATGTATATAAAGATTTAACAAAATTAGATAGTGAATATTCAAGTTTATATGGAGATATATCATATACTGTTGCAGAAACAGCAAATAGACTTTCAGACATGAAAAAGGGTTTGAAATTTCAACCGGCTTACTTTTCTGGAGATAAATTAGATTTCAGAGAAAGAGTGAAATTTATAGACAAATGTACTAAGCCTGCAAAAAATTCTGCTGGAGCAGGGTTTTCTTTTACAAAAGCACCACTGTGTCATATTCAGCTTGGTGATTGGTTTAATCATGATGTTGTGATTACGAGTGTTAATTATAATTATGATAATGTTCCTTGGACATTTGATGGTTCTAATCAGGTTCAGCCAATGTATGTTAGTATAACAATAAGTTTCAACATTGTAAGTGAATGGTACAACGTTTCTGGCGATAGAGAAAATGTTAAAATGACCCCATTAGCAGATGATAATCTCGGATTTTTTGGAGGAAACTTACAGAGTAATAAATAATTAATATTTAAAAAAAAATAAAAAACATTATATTAAACAGATGGCATTCAATAGATATAAAAATTTGATTTTTGATGGTGTGGGAATGTCTATGCCCAAAGTTATTATTTCCAAAAGGAAAACAGATAGATATGTTACATATAATCCTGACACTAATAGGCTTGATAAAATTTCCGGTTCTATATATGGAGATGATACATATGGTGCTTTGATTTTAAGTGCGAATCCAGAGTATTATATGGAACAAGACATTCCAAAGAACGCTATTATTAGAGTACCATATCCACTCAGAGAAGTTGAAGCTGAATTTGATAAAAAAATAAATTTTAATAAAACTAAGTAATGGCAAATGTAAGACCACCAGAAAAGTATAACTCTGATGAATTATATTTATATTGTGAATTAACAACCAGTCCAGAAATCGGAGGCGGTGTTGTTGATTTTAGTGGTATTAAAACTTATAATATCGGTTTTTTAAAAGAAGGAGTTGGTTTTGGTATTACAAATATTAATGTTGACATTACACCTTCGATGCAACCTGTTATTGAAATTACTTTTAAAGATTTTTATGGAAATTCATCAATAGAATTTAGAAGAAATAGTGAATTTTTAGGAAATCTTATTGATGATACTAAATCAATAAATTATGCATCTATTTTTGAATTGCCTTATCCAAAATTTAAATTAATATTAAAAGGATACATTGGTAAAGTTATAGCTTTAGATTTAAATGTTAAACGAATCGATGTTACATATGTAGCGAACGATGGTAGTTATGAAATTAAAGCTGTTTTTGTTCCTAATCTTTATGGTTTTTTTGCTGATTTACCTTTTTATTTTTTAAAATCAATTAAATATTTAAAATTTGGTACCGGAGAGAATGTCCCTGATACCTATGTAAGTATATTTGATATTATTGAAAATGGTAAAAAAGTACAACAAAGTCAAACAGTAATTCAAAAAAATATAGAAAAATTAAAAAAGAATTTGATGATTCTTAATAATGAGACTGACGAAATGTTTTATGATGATTTTAATTGGTTTGATTCTAATTTATTAGACGATAAAACATCGAACCAAGAAAATATCTTAGGTTATAAAAAATTATTTGTTAATGTTGGGAAATATTTTACAAATCAAACCAAAGATGTGAGAACTTCTATTTTTGGTAGTGAATCAAAATCCAAACAAAACAGAGACCAGCTAAGCAGATTACCAGAATCAAAAAAAAAGATAATCTCATCGATTTCCAATGTTAATGAACATTTAAACAATAATCCAAAATTAGTTTATTTTAATCAGCCTTTAAATATCACAAATTACAACAATGCAAAAGAATTAATAAAACAAGCTCTTATTGCGTGTGATAATTATGAAAAAACTCAATTTAGAGAAACAAACAAAGATGTGTTGGAAGCATTAACTATAAAAAAAGTTTTTGATTTATTAGTACAAGATTCTTCTTATTTAATGGGTCGTATTTTGCAAGCTGGTGTCGATGGTTATAATAGAGATTCAAACAAAAGAAATGAAGATAAAAAAATAACTGGTAAATATTTTCCTTTAATTCCAGATGAAACAACTAATGAACAAAAGCCATATGCAGTTTCAGGGCCAGAAGTAGATTTTGTAAATCAATTTATAAGTGCTTTATCTAATGGTATTGCAGAAGGAGAAAGAAAAAAAATAGACCAAGAACCGATAACACCTGAAAGTCTTGATAATGTTATAAAAAAAAGAATAACTAATTTGGAAATCGGTGCAAAAAACCCCTACTCAAATGCATATACAGCAAATGATATAATTTCTAATATTATTGAAAGAACTGGAATATTGGCACATTTTTTTATGGATACAATTTCTACTGGTGATTCAGATATAGATAATATGATAAGTTCTGAAATTGAAAACATTAAAGTTGGTTTAGATAAAATCTTAGGAAATAACAAGGAAGATAGAAATGAGTTATTAACTTTTTTTAATACCATAACTAAAATTATCTCTGACGATAATCAAAATTCATTAAATGTTAACGATGTTTCAATAATTACAAAATATATAAACGAAAAAGTTTCCTTAATTAATAAAACCACTTTAAAGGCAAAAAGAATTTATAATAATAATATTTTTTATAATGTTGATGAGTTGTCCAATGGAGATACTTATGTTTTATTTGATACAACAAAGTTTAAGCTAAACGCAGTTTCATCAGGAATAATTGGTTCTTCTGAAAATGAAGAAATTACTGATATAACTATTCCTTTTAGTGACGATGATTTTAAATATTACTATGTAGAGCAAAAAGATTCTGATAATCCAAGTTCGTTAATTAATCTTAAAATAGGAAGTAGAAAAGTATATGATTATTCAAAACTCCAAACAGAATCTGATATAAAAAAATGTATTGTTGATGAAAAAATTGGAACAAATACGAAATATACATATTCTGAAAAAAAATATTTTTATGCAAAATATAGATTAGATTATAGAAATTCTCCAGGGCTTTTGGGATTGGGAGAAGGTTCCCCTTATACTTGGGACTTGCTTGGCACAACTTCTGAAGCTCAATTACAAAGATATGCTTTGAAAGAAATAAGTAAAAAACTTAAAACAGAGGTTGTTTCTGCCGAAAATAAAATTAAAGATGACACAAAAATCATAAATAATAATATACAATCAGGACAAGGTTTTGAAATAATTTACAAACAATTTCATAATTTATGTAATAATTGGAAAAATTTAGTAGACGGAGATTCTAATTCTGGTCAAAAAACTCAAAAATCTAACATTGTTCAGGATATTATTGAGAGATTTTCGAAAAACATATTTTATGAGTTTCCACTTCAAAATATACAATCAAAGACTCAGATAAATGTTTCAAATGCTATAATAAATATAGAGCCTTTATATAAAAACAATGAACAATCAACCATACTTAATGTTATGTCTAATATTTGTTTAAAAAACAATTTTATGTTTTTAGCAATACCCGGCATGGCTGATTCTGATGGTGTGACTATAACCAATGAACCTTTGGATGGTTTGTTGTTGCCATATACTAATTTTATAACAAATAAAGATGTCAAGGTTGGGAATCATTTTTATGTACTTTGGATGCCTACTCCAGAAAATAGAGCAACATTAAATAATGGACAAGAATTATATCTTGATTTTGATGCTGATAACATTAATTTGTCAAGACCTGTTTTTATAATTGATTATGGTAGTCCCAACAATACTATATTTAAGTCTGTTAATATGACAACAGAAGATAATAAAATGACTTCTGAAAGTGCAATAGCAATTAATACCATAGCAGACCCTCAAAATTCTAATAAATTTAAAAGTTTTGATTGTAGTGCATTATCAGTCATGGAAGGTAGAAGTTATAAAATTTCAGTAGAGATGATTGGTAATGCCCAAATCAAACCAACACAGTTCTTTATTCTTAATTCAACTCATATTTTTAGTGGACTATATCAAATTATGAAGGTTTCTCATACTATAAGACCAAATGATATGGTTACTAAATTTGAAGCCATTAAAATGAAATACAATGGTAGTTATGCTGGCTTTTCATATATTGCACCAATAACACTTGAGAGCTTAGCTCAACAAACAACTGATTATTATAATAGTAATAATTATGTTTTACAAACAGCACAAAACCCAGGAGTTAATCAAATAGAATTGACAAGTGAGTACTACGGAGTAAATGATTTAAAAAACAATCCATCTCAACTAAAAGCACTTAGTGAATTGCACCCTGCTATTAGAAATACTTTTTCTGAATTTATTAATGATATAGAAAATAATTTAGGTTATCACGTAATAATTACAGATGGTTATAGAAGTATTGAAGATTCTAAAAAGCTTAAAGATTCTAATAATAAAAATGCTATACCTGGTTTTAGTTTTCATAATTATGGTATGGCAATTGATATTAATTTACAATCTCAAGATTTGCTAATAAAAAAAGCAACACCAAAAGCTGCTTGGTTAAAATCTGGCGTAGTTGATATTGCAAAGAAATATAATCTTAGATGGGGCGGAAATTTCTCTAATTATTATGACCCAATACACTTTGACGCTGGTAATATTTATAATATAAAAGATTTAAACACAAAGTTTATGGCGCAAAATGCTTCTTCACCCGGAATTAATGGAAATGAGATAAACTTGGCTTAATTTTACTATATTTGTAAAAAAAACTATGTTATTAAATGGAATTACTATAGCAAGAATTTTAGTAAACACACCAGAAGATTTTGAAATTTTATTTAAAAAGTATTATAACTCTGCTATATCAGTTACTTTAATTAAAAACGAAAAAACAGAACCGTCCGATGTTCCTGGAATTTTAATTGATAAAAATCTTTCTTCAGTTGTTGACCACGATTTTTTAAACATTCAATATGTAGTTAAATCTTATAATACAAATGAAGAACTTTTAAATAAAATTGCTTTTTATATCGATAAAATAGTTTATGCCTATCAACCATATGAAGAAAAAACATATGATGCTATTTTAGATGGAGAATTTAATAAGTTTTTAAAATCTGAAATTGATTTAACACAAATGATATTTCTTTATTTTGAAAAAAAGTGTCTATATCTATATTGTTATGGTAAATTAATAATAATTAATCTTGAATCTTTATTGTTTGTTGGCCATGATTTCAAAAAAATTATTTTTGATTTAGTAACATCAAACAATTGTGTTTTATTTTCTTTTAATAACTATTTTAAATATACTTCTAATTTTGAAATAGAAAAAGTTTATTCTTTTGAAAATATTATATGGTCAAGGGAACAATATGAAATAACAGAAAGGAATGTTTATGATTATTTTGGTGGTGTAACAATTCCTAAAAACATTCCTTATATTATGGATGTTTATTTAAGACAAAATCATATTGATGATTTAGAGTTGGCTTCTATAAAAAGATTTTTTGAAAAAGATATTATTACTCATTGGCTTTCTGAAAGAGAAATTTATTTTAAAAATAGTGTTTCAGAACTTAATTTAATCGAAAAACAAGGTTTGTTATTTTGTAAAGTAAAATATTCAAACAAAAGAGCTATAACGAATAGAATATATTCTCATGATGATTATTTTAATATTCAAAATTTACCAAAGCAATCAGAAATAAGAAATGAAATAATATCCAGATATAAAAATAATGGCAATATAGTTGTATTTGATTTTATATCTTTCGAAGCTCGCATTGCTATATATTCAACATCCAATAAAGATTTTATACATAAATTTAAATTACAAGATATTCATGAATATATTGCTAAAATAATATTTAATAAATCAAAAATATCAAGAGAAGAAAGGAATATTGGCAAAAAATTCAATCACGCTTTGCTATATGGTGGTGGTGAAGAGAAACTGCGTTCTATTTTAAAAGAATTTGTTCCTGAAGAAAAATTTATTCAAACATATGATAATATAATTTTGGAATTGAAACCAATAATAGAATTGTCTGAATCAATAAATGAACAAAATAAAGAACTTGGCTATATAATAAATCCATATGGTACTATTATTAGGCCAAGAAAAAACTATGCTGCTTTTAATAATTTTATACAATCTACAGCATCAGAAATTGTAATTGATAAACTTTTTAAAATAAAAAATTATATAAAGGATACTAAAATAAATTTCATGTATCAAGTTTTTGATTCTTTTGTTTTTGATATATCAAATAGCGAAATGAATCGAATTGATGACATATTGAAGATTCTTGTTCATAATTTAAAAATGGATTTCCCGGTTGAATATAAAATAGGTAAAACTTTAATGGATTGTACAGATAAATCTATTATTAGTGAAAATTAAAAATCTTTCATATATTTATTTATATGAAAAGATATTTATCTATTTTTTTAATTATTTTATTCTTGTTTTTTTTTCAATTAAAAGGATACTCTTTTTCTTGTGCTTATGAGATGTATTATTATAATGAAAATGCAATACTTTTAAAATTTGAATGTGATAAAATTCAGCCATTTATTTTGCGTTTATATACTGATTCAGGAGATTTTATAAAAGAAATTTCTTATACTCCTTTGGAATATGAAAAAAACTTTTTAATTATTTGCGATGAATATAATAGTAACCTGGTAATCAACGTTTTATATCCTGGTAATCATACAACTTTTTTGTATACAAAAAATTAATATATTATTTATCATTTTGTTATAAATATAAAATCAACATTAATTGATTTTATGTGATTTTGATGCTAAATTTATGAATTCTAATTTATAATTTAAAAAAATAGTTTTTTTAAAAAAAAAATTGTAAATTTGAAACTTATAACAAATAAATAAATCAAATGAAAATTTACGACAAAAAAAAAATTGGGAGACGCACATATAATATTGTGGGAGAGGGTAAGAATCTTTGGGAATGCGTCTTTGAACTTTCTACACTCTCTTTCGGGGATGTAGAAAAATGCGGAATATGTGGAAGTGATAATCTTTCTCTTCAAGCAAGAGAGGCCGGAAAAAAGAAATACGAGTATGTAGAAATTAAATGTTGGTCTTGTAAAGCAGCAGTTGTTTTTGGAAAAATGCAAGAGAATTCAGATATCTTTTATATAAGAAAGAATAATAAAAAACAACCTGATTGGAAAGCTTATAACCCCAATCAAACAGATGAAGATTTAGAGAAAATTTTAAAAGATTAAATAATAAAAATAATAATAATACATATGGCAAAGAA
>JACCDN010356525.1_pt1 | contig 10192 bp, 9 predicted proteins | sample 7441691 | NCBI WGS metagenome assembly JACCDN01 (sample SAMN15323439, study PRJNA562643) | freshwater metagenome | isolation source: river surface water | place: USA:Blue River Watershed | collected 2017-08-16
ATTGAGAATCTTATACAGGAGAAATGTCCATATATATTTGAAAATATACATAATGATTCTTTATCTTCTTTAACTTTAGTAATCTATGACCAAGAGTTAATAAAAGATGACCAGGTACAGGAATCTGGTAACGTTGAAGATTGTTGCTGTGTTATAGTTTAAGAAATCAAAGTAAGTAACATTAACAAAACTAGTAAATTTTAGTATAAGGCTTTATATGAAATATTTTAATTCAGGAGTAAAATGCCAGTTTATTAATCCTGACACTCAAACCCTACTTATGGTTGAACCAGAAGTGAGCCTGAATATATTTGAATGGGTTAAAGAAAATAGATATCTTTTAGAAGAATACTTGATAAAATATAATGGAGTCGTATTAAGGAACTTTGGTATTTATTCTGTTTCAGAATTTAATAAAGTTGTACAAATTATTTGTCCCAATCTTTTAGATTATGTTTATCGCTCTACTCCTAGAACTAGATTAGGCGGTAAAATTTATACTGCAACAGAGTATCCAGCAGATAGAACTATTCCTTTACATAATGAGAATTCTTATACAAAATCCTGGCCCAATAAAATCTTCTTTTTCAGTGTAATAGTTGCTTCAGAAGGTGGAGAAACACCTATAGCAAGTAGCAGAAACGTTTATAGAAGAATAGATAATTCAATAAAAGAAAGGTTTGAAAAAAACGGAATAATGTATGTAAGAAATTATACCCCAGGAGTAGATTTAAGCTGGCAAGATGTTTTTCAAACTGAGAAAAGAGAAGAAGTAGATAAGTTTTGTAAAGATTATGATATTCAATTTCAGTGGAATAATTCCGGTCCAGAACTAACTACAAAACAGTTGTGCCAAGCTAGCATTAAGCACCCCACTACTGATGAACCTGTATGGTTCAACCAAGCTCATCTGTTTCATATATCTGCACTTGCGGAAAATGATCGTTTTTCATTAATAAAAGAACTAGGAGAAAACAATATACCTAGAAATACATTTTATGGTGATGGTAGTTCTATAGAAATAGAAGTTTTAGAACATATTAGAAAAGTTTATAATGAGGAAAAGATAAAATTTAAATGGTATAAAGGTGATATCATGATTCTTGATAATGTTTTAGCCGCTCATGCTAGAGAGCCATTTAAAGGAGAAAGAAAAGTAGCAGTTGCTATGGCATAAAAATTGTAATGCATTGGTTAATGCAAGTTGAGCAATATGAGTCCTATCTATATAAGTAAACAATAGTATATAGTACCCAACCTCTGAATAAAAGATAACTATATTACTTAGGTTATCTCTATCAAAAATCTTATTAAAATTGGTATAACTTTATTTGTTGGGCTCTATCCAATTGATTGTGTAACTTCTCATAAGTTATGGTGCTTATGGCTGAATTTACACAATTGATGCAAAAGACTCATTTGTTGAGTAATGGTAAAACCAAATTCAATTAATAATCCTCTAATACCATTAGCTAAGACAGTACGATATGAATTGAGGTTCTTTCCAATACACTATCACTTAAAAATCCAAAGCCTGAATTGATAGTATATCTTTTTGCTTTATGTTAACGATACTATTTGTGATTGATTCCGTATACAGGCATGTCCATTACATTAACTTCCATCATAACTCCAAATTATCGGCTTTTTACTTGCTGCGTAATAGATGCAAAGGAACTGATTTTTGTATCTCATCTACAATTTTGAGTATTATAGAAGCAGCCTTTATCACTAATTTGTTAGATACATCTTTATGAGTTACTGCTCTTACTTTATAATCATCCCAAGGATATAATAAAACTCCCTGTTGCTTAGCAAGCTCTACAAAATCTTTAGCATATATATTTAACTTCTGTACTGAAAACATTACTATATTTGTTTCCACTAATTGCATTGGTACTTGAAGTTTTTCCTCTCTAGATAAAAGCTTCGCTAAGAGCATTGCATTTTCATTATCTGAGGAAAGTCTATCTACATTATTACAAATAGCAAATAAAGCTGCAGCAGCTAATATTCCTGATTGATGCATACCTCCACCATACCATTTTTGATACATTCTTGCTTGCTCAATAAATGTCTGATCTCCAAGCAAAACAGCACCAGCTGGTGCTCCTAATCCTTTAGAGAAAGACACCATCATACTATTAGAAAACAAAGAGTAAGTATGACCAGGGATCTGTCTAGCTACACAAGCATTTAGCAACCTGGCACCATCTATATGCACAACTAAGCGATGTTTTTGTGCAAAGTTATATATAGCTTCTAGCTTATCTAGAGGATAGATTTTTCCAGAATAATGATTTATAGTATTTTCTAACCAAATGAGTCGTGGAGAGGTAGTTAATTGTGAGCGATACCTATTTAGTAAGGCTAGGTTTACATGTTGATCTGTTAATATACCATCTTCAGTATATAAAATATTAGTAGACACTTTACCTAAATCATAGGTTGGTCCCGCTTCATAATATAGAATATGATAATAATTATCAGTAATAAGTTCATCACCAGTTTTAGTATGACATCTAATTGCTATTTGATTAGCCATCGTACCAGTAATAGTAAAAAGAGCGGCTTGAGTACCAAAAAATTCAGCACAATAATCTTCTAGTTTTCTGGTGATGTAATCTTCTTTATAATAATTATCTCCTACTTCTGCATTATACATTGCAAGACGCATATTCTTACAAGGCTTAGTGACTGTGTCACTTCTAAAATCCATTATATTATTGCTCATATAATTAAAATTATAAGTTAATACTCTTTTTCTACTGAAAATAAAATACTGATATAATCGTCTTAATAATAGATAATGATTGAAGATATAGCATTCCTATCAATTATAGAGTTAATATAATAATTAATCAAAAGCTAAGATTTTTATTCATATGTTGATTAATTATTATATTAACTCTATATTTCTTCAACACAATCAATGTTAACAAACTGAACCAATCTTAGCTGAGGTGGCTATAATATCTAGTCAGTTTGAAATTGACCTAGTGCTTCATTGTTTTGCCTTCTTGTCCTTCTACATACCTTTGTATTAGTTTATACGTAATATTTTCTGAACTAACTGCCATATACCATCTGGTCCATAAATGTTTTTACCAAAATTTTTCTCTGAGACTAACGTATTCCTTCAATAGAAATTCTTGAACTACCACTTCACCTTTCAAATATAGATCATAACTTGCTAAGTGCTAGTTATGATCTATATGATACAAACGTAGGAAAGTTATCAGCTGTAACTTTCCTAGAAAAAATTTATTTGCTCTATACAAACTTATTTTAATATATCTCTGTTTTTTTTAGCTATTCTTCCTGTTAGACACCTCTTTCTATATTTTGGTATCCCATATATGGGGGGGATTTTTAAATCATACTTGCTGTAGCTATTACTTCTATAATTTTTTATCTCTTAATTTTTATCGTTGATACGACTTGAATTTATCTTCCTTTCGCCTGAAAGGCAAGGATCTTTTAGCTCCGAGGGGATATTAAAAATTCTTTTTCAGCTTCTGTAAGATCAGGATGAAAAAAATCGACCAATAGAATTAATCTAAAATCATTACTGTTATTCCATACTTCATGCTCATAAGAAGTGTCTAAAATAAGAGATTTTCCTTCTTCCCATCTACTTTCGATTCCCCCTACAATTATTCCACAGTCATTAGGAATAACAAGACCTAAATGGTAAGTAAGGTATGTATTAGAATAATCTCTATGAGGTTTTATAATAGCACCAGGTTCCAAAACAGAAAACATCACTTCCCTAAAGCTAAATGTATTAGATATTAATTGTAATAAAGCCATTGTTTTCGGACACTGCTGACAAATAGGCTCTTTTTTACCACCTTGTATAAGCATTATTGAATTCCATTGTCCACTTACAATATCACTACGGTTTAAATAATGAGATTGCAAATGATGTTTTTGTATTAATTTTAAAGCTTCTTCTTTAATTTCTTTATAATTTTTTTCCAAAGTATTTGCCCAAGAGTAATTCTTAGTATTATGCAAAGGATATGAGGATAGTCCTACAAAGCTAAACCCATTATGGGATGGTAGAGGATTGCCTTTGACTTTACCATATACCAAATTTAGAGAAAGTAAAATTCTATCGACAGCCTTTTCTCCATATTTGTGAATAAGAAAAGGAAAAACTGTAGTATCTTTTTGATACAAGCGATTACTCAATAAAATATCTTTTGTAACAACAATAAAAAATGCTAAATTTACTAAAGTAAGTAATACTAAACTTGCAAAAAAACTATACATACCAATCTTATAAATAATATCTTGAAGATTATAAAATATAGAAGCTTTATAACTTATCATTATGGATGCTAGAAGGAAAACTATTGATATAGGTTTTACAACCCGATGATGAATCATTCTAAATCTTGTATAATCCAAGCGTAATATTGAACTAGATAAGATTTCCCATAAGTAATGGATTAAAAACATTAGCGATGAATAAATGATTATAATTGCTGTAGCATTGTATAAGCCAGAAAATTGAGAGTCATGTATTGGTTTTGTAAAAAAGTAAGCAGAACCAGTTAATAAGCTCACTAAAAATATTAATTGATATGCCAATAACAAAAATAAGTTTTTTTTTCCTAATAAACCATACATTTCTTTCATTATACAACCTAATTTTATTAATAATTTTATTAATATTACGGTTACTAGATAAATGCAATAAGTTTTGTAGAAAAAACTTAAAAATGATGTGGCTATAATAAACATGTTATGCGCCAGGTATACTAATCTATCACTGCGCCAGATGAGATGCCGTCTTACCTGTCAATAATTTTTTTTTACTATTTTATAAAATTATATTGTTTTTATATCTCTATTAAAAGGAGTTTTGTTTTTAAGTACAGGATCATAGTTCTTTCTTTATTTTAACACAAATTGTGTCCAAAAAACTAATACAGGATCAATCTAAAAAAACTTGTGCTTGAAAAGAATAACAATGTATTATATTTTGAGCATGTAGCTAAACAAGATTAGTTAGAATTTGGGCAACAGTTTTGGACAGTGAGAATGATATTGTCTGTAAGGTCAAACCTTGACTATATTAGATGTGGCTAATTGTTAGGTTTCTTCGACGGTTACATTAAATCTTGTACTTCTACATTATATTTAAAAGAACATTAATAAATATTATTTAAAATACCTCCCATGATACAGCTACCAAAAGCTTTAGTTCCTTTTTTTTGGCATTTTATAAAAAAACAGCCAATTGCATTTCTTGTATTTTTCTTGGCACCTCTTGTAATAGTTTTGGAAACAAATGTTATGCCTTATGCTCTTAAAATGCTAATTGATGCAATTTCAGATTATCAAGGTAATAAAAGCGCAATTATTAAAGAAATAGCCCCAGCATTATGGCTTGGTAGTTCAGCATGGTTTGGACTGATTATTATTATGAGATTACAGCAATGGTGGCAAGCCTATGCGATACCACTTTTAGAAGCTGAAATACGTACGTCAGTATTAAACTATGTTATCTTACACTCCCATAGTTATTTTTCTGATAACCCGGCAGGGAATATTGCTAATAAAATTAGCGATCTTCCTAGAGCTATTGAATCGATTCGCTCTATTCTGTGCTGGAATGGTATTTCCATTTTTGCAGTCGTATTTGTTACATTAATAATGATGGCAGCTATTAATATATGGTTTTCACTGATCTTAGGGTTGTGGGTTATTACTCACTTAATAATAACTCTTTATTTTGTTCGATTTGTTAATGAAGCTTCAAAAGAAAATGCTGAAGATAAAAGTATTTTAAGTGGAACTATTGTAGATATAATCTCTAATATAAATTCTATAAAGCTTTTTGCTAGATATTCTTATGAGCTAGGCTACGCTGGTAATAAACAATACGAAGAAAGACTAAGTAATTCGCGTCTTCTCGTTAAAATGAATGTTTTTCAATTATGCATGGATATACCAGTCACACTAATGCTTGGCAGTACACTCTATTTGCTTATAATAAGTTGGCAACAAGAGACTGTAAGCACAGGTGATGTTATATTTATTTTTAATATGATATTTGCTGTAGTGTATCAGATGTGGCATTTAGGTCATGCGTTAGCTACATTATTCTGTGAAATTGGAGTTGTACAACAAGCGTTAACACTTGTGACATGTCCTCATCAAGTTATTAATATTCCTGAGGCTAGAACTCTAGAGGTAACTAGAGGCAAAATAATTTTTAATAATGTTACATTTTATTATAACAAAGGTTATAATATATTTGAAAAAGAAAATATTATAATTGAACCAAATCAAAAAGTTGGGTTAGTAGGATTTTCAGGTAGTGGAAAAAGTACATTTGTCAATCTTATCTTACGTTTTTTTGATATAGAAAAAGGTATCATTACAATTGACGATCAGGATATAAGCAAAGTTACACAAGAATCATTGCGTGCTAATATCACAATGATTCCACAAGACATTAGTCTGTTTCATCGTACATTAATAGAAAATATACGCTATGGGCAAATTTCTGCAACCGATCAAGAAGTCGTTGATGCTTCAAAAAAAGCATATTGCCATGAGTTTATTACTAAATTACCAAATGGGTATGATTCTCTTGTAGGTGAGCGCGGTATTAAGTTATCCGGTGGTCAGCGCCAACGTATTGCTATTGCAAGAGCTATATTAAAAAATGCACCTATTCTAATTTTAGATGAGGCTACCTCTGCATTAGATTCTGTGACCGAAAAATATATTCAAAGAAGTTTACATAAATTGATACAAGGACGTACTACAATTGTTATTGCTCATCGAATATCAACACTTTCTGCAATGGACAGGATACTTGTATTTGATAATGGTCATATTGTTGAGGATGGAACGCATATAGAACTTCTAAAAGCCAAAGGGCATTATGCGTTTATGTATAAAATGCATATAGGTGAATTCTTGCCTAATAATGCAAAGTGATGAATCTATGTTGTTTTTTTTGCAAGAAGATAAGATATCATCAATATTATTATCTTTCGCATATTCCAGGTTGGAATTATTTATATATCCTTTAGTTTACTTATTGATCCTGTATTAAAAAACTGGACAGTTTAGGATTAGGCAGCAACAGCCAAACTTTCATATAATAAAGGTATATTGTAAGCGTAAATTTATCTGCACCTAATTAAGGATTTAAAAACCCTGGATCGATGTTATATGGTAGGATTGACTGCAGATCTTGCTTAGTTTGCGCTTTATGAATATTTGCAAACAAATATCGCAAATAATTATAGCTGTTGATCTCATTGGCTTTGCAGGTCTCAATAATGCTAAAAATAATGCTACTGGCTTTGGCGCCTTTTTCGGTATTATTAAAAAGCCAATTCTTACGACCTATCACGAATGGTTTAATAGCACGCTCGGAATCGTTATTATCAATTCTAATTTGACCATTTTCTAAATAAACAACCAGTTTTGGCCATTGTTTTAATGGATAATTAATAGCTTTGCCCAATATACTAGTTGGCGGAGCTTGATCTTGAGAATACAATAATGTTTGATGTAAATGCTCCATTATTGGCAGCGAGCGCTCCTGTCGGATTTGATAAATTTGCTCATACGGCAATTCTTTGGCCATTCGCTCAATATCATATAATTTGCTAATAATATCAATAATCTTAGAAGCTATGCCAGGTTTCTTTGTGATTTTTCAATATCCATAAATTTTCGCCGCACATGAGCCATGCAACCAACTCCAGTTATATCATCGCGATTATGTAGTTCATTATAACCAGCATAGCCATTACTTTGATGATAGCCTTTAAAATTCTTTAAAAAATCAGAGGTTGAACTTCCAGATCTTGATTCTTGATATTCATAAACAACCGCTCTTTGCTTTCTATTGCCAGACATATGCAACCACATATAATTATTGCTTTTCTCATTATTCAATACATTAATTGTAGTTTCGTCGCTGCAAATATAATTTGAGCCATTCATATCCTCTTTCAAAAGCTCGATAATTGGCTTTAATATTTCGGCGCCAGATAATATCCAGTTTGACATAGTTGCCCGTGACAAGTTAATGCCAAGCCTTTGCCACATATGTTCTTGGCGATATAATGGGCAATGATCGTTGAACTTTTGCGTGTAAATATGGGCAAGTAAATTTGGCGTAGCAATAGATTTACTAATTGGAGTAAAAGGTGCTACCGCTCTTTTAACCACTTCCTCACAGCATTTACAGGCATATTTATAACGAATATGTTTGTTAACAATGACATTACATCTAATTGCTCAGAAGTTTCAGAGCCAATATGAATTAATTCACCGCCACAATCACATTTTAATTCTTCTCCTTGTAATTCATGGATAATTTCATTCCTAGGTAAATTCTCAGGCAGAGCCTTGCGTCCAGCTTTTTTCTTTTTAGGCGCAATAGAATCTTGAGCTTGTGTTACTTCCTGAATCTCTGGCTTGGCGTAAGTTTCTGCTTCGTTAAATAAAAAACTCATTTGATCTACATGAGATGCCTTCGATTTCTCTGAGCTCTTACCGAAAATGGAATGTTTTAATAAAGCGCAATGATACTTTGACATTGCTAATTCTATCTTAAGCTATTCTGCTTCTTTAGATAAAGATTGATTATTAGTTTTAAGACCATTATTTTCAATTATAAGAGCTTGAATTTGCTCTTCTAATTTCGATATATTGTCTTGAGAATTACTAACTTGCACGATGATAAAACTGGCATTAGTTTATAGGTGTCATTGTAACATAAAACCCTTGAACTGTATAGCATTAAAGCTTTTTTTATTAGAAATATTTGCTATATTTCAAGGGTTGAAAGCCATTAATTTTATCAATATCTAAACCATCAAATAACCAGAGTAATTGCTCATAAGTAATACACCTTGCTGCAACTAATTTTGGAATTTTGAATCTTTCTTTTTCTAGTCTTTTATATAATAAATTGAAACCATTCTTATGCCAATAAAGCATTTTTAGTTTGTCATATTGCTTATTATAAAAAATATGAATACTGCCATCGCTAGGATTTAAATGTAGATGTTCGGATATAATAATCGATAAGCCGTCAATAGATTTACGCATATCTACAGTTTTGTTGTAAAGTAATATTTGACAATTATTTGGTAGCATTTAATACCTCCATAATCGATTTAAGCTCAGAAATATTACAACCAGAATTCAATTCTATTACAACTCCTGAGCGACTAGTCATTTTCAATGGCGAGTTGATTTTTATAAACTCCTGGCTAGAAGAACTTAGCTTGCTATCATTGACACTTAAGGAAATAAAATCACCAGAACAATCAAAATCATTCTAATCATCTAAAAAGTATTTACGCCATTTATAAATACTTCCTCTGCTGATATTATGTAATTTACAAAATTCTGTACTACTGATTGTTCTTGACTCAAATTTAGAAACCAGCTCTTGCCAAGCTCTATTACCATTAATATTACAATTATCTAACATCCCTATCTCCATGAGTTATACTTGGAAATAGCTATATCATATTATTTTCTTTTTGTAAGATGCAGGAAATTTGACACTTACATAGCAGCATTATCTTAGCAGCAACCTGTAGCGCTCATACTACATATTAGGCTGTTGGTCTTCAATAATTTTTGGTATTTATCGCTGCAATATTGAGAACCACGATCGGAGTGAACAATTACCTTACTCGGAAATTTACGCTTAAATAGCGCCATTGTTAGCGCATCAGTAACCAGGTTGGCTTTAAGCCTACTGCTCATTGACCAACCAATCACCGATCTAGAGAATAGATCAATAAATACGCAGAGGTATAACCACCCTTTGCTAGTTGGAATATATGTAATATCAGAAACCCATTTTTGATTAGGTTCTGTAGCGCTAAAATCCTCCTCTAGTAGATTAGGAGCAACCTGTTTTTTATGATTCGAATCAGTAGTAACCTTGTATCTCTTTCTAGCTTTAGCTATCAAATTCATATCATTCATGAGCTCTGCTATTTTTGCTCTGGTACACGGAATGCCTTTTGCTTTTAATTCATGGAAAATACGAGTAGAGCCATATCTAGATTTATGTTCGTTAAATATAATCTTTATAATTTGCCGTAATTCATTTTGTTTCTTCTCTCTTTTACCTACCAGAAGATTAAGCCAGTTATAGTATCCTGATTTACAAATGCCAAGAATCTCA
>JACCDN011217921.1_pt1 | contig 10192 bp, 9 predicted proteins | sample 7441691 | NCBI WGS metagenome assembly JACCDN01 (sample SAMN15323439, study PRJNA562643) | freshwater metagenome | isolation source: river surface water | place: USA:Blue River Watershed | collected 2017-08-16
CCCCGGCAATGTCACCCGCCGCCTTTACGCCTGCCTGCGCGAAGACGACGCCGCCCGCCCCCACATGGCGCATTTCGTGCGTCTGGGGCGAACAGAACCGGTCAAATTGCAACGTCCGTAACGGCAAATGCGGCCCAAGGGCTTGCGCCTTTCCAAATACTCATCTTCTCGCCGCCCTCCGCCAGCGCCCCCCTTTCCCTTTGCGCCCTTTCGGTGTATCGCCCGTCCCTTGAACCGGACCGGAGATGTGCCATGCAGGGCAGTGCCAACCTCAACCTGATGATCAAGGCCGCGCGGCGCGCTGGCAAATCCTTGGTCAAGGACTTCCGCGAGGTGGAAAACCTCCAGGTCTCGACCAAAGGTCCGGGCGATTTCGTGTCGAAAGCCGACCGTGAGGCGGAACGCCTGATCAAAGAAGAATTGATGGGCGCGCGGCCGACCTATGGCTGGCTGGGCGAGGAAACCGGCGGCGCAGAGGGGGCTGACCCCACCCGCCGCTGGATTGTCGATCCTTTGGATGGCACCACCAATTTCCTGCACGGCATGCCGCATTGGGCGATTTCCATTGCGCTGGAACACAAGGGCGAGATCGTCTCGGCTGTGGTCTATGATCCGGCCAAGGATGAGATGTTCTGGGCCGAAAAAGGCGCGGGCGCCTGGCTGAATGACAACCGCCGCCTGCGCGTCTCGGGCCGCCGCTCGATGTCCGAGGCGGTCTTTGCAACCGGCGTGCCGTTCGGTGCCAAGAAGACCCTGCCTGCCACACTGGCCGATCTGGCCCGCCTGATGCCCGCCTGTGCTGGCGTGCGGCGCTGGGGCGCGGCCTCGCTCGATCTGGCCTATGTCGCCGCTGGCCGTTACGACGGCTATTGGGAGCGTGAGTTGCAGCCTTGGGACATCGCGGCAGGGCTTTTGTTGGTCAAGGAAGCGGGCGGCATGGTTGGCCCGGTGCGCGAAGGCGATGACATTCTGGGCCGCGGCGCCATCCTGTGCGCCAACGATCCCCTGTTCGAAGGCTTTGCCAAGATCATCCGCAACGCCTGATCACTTGCAATACGGCCCGCTGCGATAGCTGGCCGTGTCGAAATGCAGATGATCCTCGTGATACCCGTCTGAGCCGGGGCCAAGCGTGGTGCCGAAGATGCCGCAAGCCGCTTTGTGCGCTTTGCGCACTTGGCGATTGTAATCACTGACAACTGACCATTGCGTGCCATCGGCAAAGACGAAGCCCGCCACATCGACCGCCTTACCATGGCCATGTTCGCTGATCTTGGCGCCCCGTTGGTTGTTCCGGGGGCGGCAGATATAGCTGGCTGCAATATGCAACTCGACCACCTCGCGCCGACCCATCGCCGGGCGCAGCCCCCTGTTGATCCAGGTCTTAAAGGCCTTGGCTGTCTCGCAATTCAGGATGGCGGGTTCGCTCAGGCGGATGCCGGCGACTTGCGTCACCCGCACGGGGTTGTCCAACCCGCAGCCTTTGACCTTGCCCCGGATGGCCGCCAGAATCTCGCCCTTGATCTCAGGATCACCACAGACAGAGCCTTTGGCGGATACCTCTTGGCCTTTTGCCTTGCGCTTGACCGGGGCCGGTTCTGGCGCAGCGTCGGGCGTCAAGGCCGCGACACCCGCCATCAAGCCTTCGGGCCGCGGCCTTGGCCGCAGGACCGCGACGGTTTCACCAGCTTCGGGCGGCGTAATCGTATCAGAAGGCTGGATCTGCGGCGATTGGATCCCCTCTGCCATGCTGTTTGCCGGGCGGGGCATCGGGCGGAGCGAGGTCAGCGGCGCGGCGGCCGTTGCCGGGCTCTCCTTTGGCTCTAGGCCCGCCAGCGCGCGCGGCATCGGGCGCAGAGAGGTTGCGGGTGGCTCGGCCAAGGCACCCTGCCCGATCAGGCAAAGCGCAAGGCAAAAGGACAGCCGACGCACGGGCTTACTCTGCTGGACCCGCCGCCGGGGCCACGCGGCCAAAATCAGGCGCGGCAGTGTCCTGACCGGCCTCGATGATGCTGCGGCGAATGGCGCGGGTGCGGGTAAAATAGGCGTGCAGCTCGTCACCATCGCCCATGCGAATGGCCCGTTGCAGCATGAAAAGTTCTTCGGTGAAGCGGCCGAGAATATCCAGCGTCGCTTCTTTGTTGGTCAAAAACACATCGCGCCACATCGTGGGGTCCGATGCGGCAATTCGGGTAAAATCCCGAAAGCCCGAGGCAGAATACTTGATAACCTCGGAATTCGACACGCGCCGCAGATGGTCGGCAACGCCCACCATCGTGTAGGCAATCAGGTGCGGCGTGTGGCTGACAACGGCCAGCACCAGATCATGGTGCGGGGCGTCCATCTCGTCGACGTTCGACCCCATCGCCTCCCACAACCGGCGCAAACGCGCGGTCGCCTCGGGCGTGGATTTCTCGGTGGGCGTCAGCAGGCACCAACGGTTCTGAAACAGCGTCGCAAAGCCTGAACGGGGGCCAGAATGTTCCGTCCCCGCCAAGGGATGTGCCGGCACAAAAGCGACGCCCTCGGAGATATGGGGCGCCACCGCCTCGATCACCGCTTGCTTGACGGACCCGACATCGGTCACACACGCGCCCTGCGCCAGATGCGGGCCAATCTCGGCCGCGATCTCGGCCATGGCTCCAACCGGGACGGCCAAAACCACGAGGTCAGCCCCCTGCACCGCCTCGGCCGCAGAACTGAAAACCCGGTCACAAATGCCGATTTCCAAAGCGACCCGGCGGGTTTCCTCGGTCTTGGCATAGCCGACAATCTCGCCCGCAAGGCCAAATTGCTTCATCGCATGCGCCATGGAGGACGCAATCAAGCCAAGGCCGATCAGGGCCACACGGTCATAAATCGGAGGGGTCATTTTGCCCCCTTGAACTGACCAATGGCATGGGCCACGCGACGGCAGGATGCCTCATCGCCGATGGTGATGCGCAGGCAATGCGGCAGGTTGTAACTGGCCACACGACGCACGATAAGCCCTTGGCTTTGCAGGAACTTGTCGCAGGCCTCTGCCTCATCGACAGAGGCAAACCGTGCCAGAATGAAATTCGCCATCGAGGTATCGGACGGCACGCCAAGCTCTGCCAGGGCTTCGGCCAGCCAATGGCGCATGCGGGCATTGTCGGCCCGGCATTTCGCCACATAATCCTGATCGCGGACCGCCGCTTCGGCCACATCCAACTGGGTGTTCGACAGGTTGAAAGGACCGCGAATACGGTTCAACACATCGATGATATGTTTTGGCCCATAGCCCCAACCAATCCGCAACCCGCCAAGGCCGTAGATTTTCGAGAAGGTCCGCGTCATCACCACATTGTCGCGTGCCGCGATCAGCGCGGCCCCGGCGTCAAAGCCTTCGACATATTCGGCGTAAGCCCCATCCAGCACCAAAATCGCCTGCGGCGGCAGGCCTGCGGCCAGACGTTCCACTTCGGCCGCCGAAATCATCGTGCCGGTTGGATTGTTCGGGTTGGCGATGAACACCAGTTTGGTGCGGCGATTGCAGGCCCGCAAGATGGCGTCGACATCGGTGGTGCGCTCACGCTCTGGCACCTCGACCGGGGTTGCCCCCGCCGCCATGGCCGAGATGCGATACATCAGGAAGCCGTGTTCGGTATAGACCACCTCATCCTTGGGACCGGCATAGGCCTGACACAGGAAGTGAATGATCTCGTCGGACCCAACACCGCAAATAATCTGTGCAGGATCAAGGTCATGCGCCTCGGCAATCGCCTCACGCAAAGCCGCGTGGTCGGTCGAGGGGTAGCGGTGCAACTGATGCACCGAACGCTGGAAGGCATCTTTCGCCTTGTCCGACGGGCCAAAGGGGTTCTCATTGGACGACAGCTTCACCACGTTCGACACCCCCGCAACAGAGGCCTTGCCACCTTCGTAAAGCGCAATGTCCATGATGCCGGGTTGTGGGCGGATGTGGTCGTTCATCAGATTCCCCAAGGTCATGCCGGGCTTTTACCGTCCCCAAGGGGGCAAGGCCAGTGGAAAGGCAAAGGGGCGGCCTTGCGCCGCCCCAAAGGATTTTTGACGAAAATCCGTGACCCCGAGTTTTCGACGAAACCTCGGGCGCTCACACCGCAAGGAAGTTGGTGAACTGCCAGGGATCTTCGTCATCGCGATCCTCGGCAAAGCTGTTGATGCGGTGCTGGATCGGCGTCCAGTCTGTGTAATGGCACTCCACCCGGCCCAGATAGGGCCGCTGGACGGCCAAGCAGCGCTCGTGGTCCATCTCGTCGGCCTCAACCCAGCCCATGTTCGGGTTTTCCGCAACCCAGACCATGGCCGCCAGCACGGCCGAGGTCACCTGCATGCCGGTCGCGTTCTGATAAGGCGCCAGCGCGCGCGCCTCGTCGATCGACAGACGCGAGCCATACCACATGGCACCTTTGGCATGGCCGTAAAGGAACACGCCCAGATCATCCCCACCCGAGGTAATCTCTTCGGCGGTCAAAATATGTTTCTTTTCCGGCAGTTGGCCGGAACCGTTAATCTCGTGCAGCGACAGGATCGCATCATTGCAGGGGTGATAGGCATAATGCGCGGTCGGGCGATAGATCGCCCGGTCGCCATCCCAGACCGTGTAGTAATCCGGGATCGAGAGCGATTCATTATGGGTCACGACATAGCCGAATTGCGGGCCGGCTGCGGGACACCAAGACCGCACGCGGGTATCCGCGCCGGGCCGGTCGATCCAGATCGCATATCCCGCGCCATGGGTGAACTTGTGGCCATGGGGGGGAAGTTTCTTCTCATGCGTGCCCCAACCGAGTTCGGCAGGCTGATAACCTTCTGACAGCAACCCATCCACCGACCATGTGTTGACAAAGGTGCCAACCGGCTTGGTGCGGGCCGAAACTTGGGTGTCGCGCTCGGCAATATGCACGCCTTTGACCCCCAGTGTCATCGCCAGCGCCGCCCAATCGGCCTGCGATTTCGGGGTGGCGGCAACGCCGGTATCGGCGGCCAGACGCAACAGCGCCTCTTTGAACAGCCAGCTGACCATGCCGGGGTTTGCCCCACAGCACGACACCGCCGTCGGGCCGCCAACATGGGCGCGACCCAAGTCACGCACTTTTTCCCGCAAGGGGTAGTTGGTGCGGTCGGCATTGGGCAGCGGCGAGCCAAAGTAGAAGCCCGGCCAGGGTTCAACCACGGTGTCGATGTACTGCACGCCCAATTCGGCGCAAAGTTCCATCAGCAGGATGCTGTCCACATCCACCGACAGGTTCACAACCATCCCCTTGCCCGCGGGGAACAACCCGCGCAGCACGGCTTCGTAATTCTCTGGCGTCAGGGCGGTTTGCAGATGCTTGATGCCATGCTCGCGCAGGATATGGGCAAATTCGCCTGACGGCTCGATCACCGTGAACTGGTCGCGATCAAAGCCGATATGGCGTTCAATCAGCGGCAGGGTGCCGCGCCCGATCGAGCCGAAGCCGATCATCACCAAAGGGCCGTTGATCTGGGCGTGGATGGTATGGGTCATGACAGGCCTCAAGACGTCGCAGGTTTAGAGAAAACAGGGTTGGACAGACAGGATACATCCGCCTCGTCGTCGCTTCGAGGGCCACCGAACGGCGCATCCCTTCCGACCGCAGCGCGATACGAAAAGGGCCGCGACCTTGCGGCGCGGCCCCAATGGATCCTGCGCTTGCGCGCAAAACGCCTTAGTTCTTGGCGTAGTATTCGACGATCAGGTTCGGTTCCATCTTGACCGGATAGGGCACATCGCCCAGGCCCGGGGTGCGGACGAACTTGACGGTTTTCTTGTTGGTGTCGACTTCCAGGTAGTCCGGAATGTCACGCTCGGCCGAAGCGAGGGCTTCGATCACGATGGCCAGTTGACGCGACTTTTCGCGCACTTCGACGACATCACCTTCTTTGACGCGGTACGACGCGATGTTCACGCGCTTGCCGTTCACAGTGACATGGCCATGGTTGACGAACTGACGCGCAGCGAAAATCGTCGGAACCAGTTTGGCGCGGTACACAACCGCATCCAGACGGCGCTCCAGCAGACCGATCAGCATCTCACCGGTGTCGCCGCGCACACGCTCGGCTTCGCCATAGATCTTGCGGAACTGCTTTTCGGTCAGGTCGCCGTAGTAGCCCTTCAGCTTCTGCTTGGCGCGCAGCTGCGTACCGAAGTCCGACAGCTTGTTCTTGCGGCGCTGGCCGTGCTGGCCGGGGCCATATTCACGCTTGTTGACCGGCGACTTGGCGCGGCCCCAGATGTTTTCGCCCATACGGCGGTCAATTTTGTACTTGGCAGACGTGCGTTTGGTCACGGCTGATCTCCTTCGTTCGACATGAAGGGCGTTGTCCTTTGGTCCGAAGACCCGACAGGGATCCTTTTGCAAGGGCCACCAACACCAATGAAAAGCCCCGGAATTGCTTCCGGGACCCGTGGGGCGGCTTATACAGGCGGAAAAGGCAGAGTCAACACCCCGGGCGCCGCAACATGCCCCTTGTCCAGACTTAGCCGATCAATGCGCCATTTCATAGCGCAGGATCGCCGCCTCTGACGCCGAAAGATTGCGCCGCGCATAGTCCCCATAGCTGTGCGGGTTCGTCGCAATCCCCGGCAACAGCTGCAACAAGGTGCCAAGTTGACCGGGATCCACCGTATCCAAAGCGGTGTTCGAGGGGTGGAAACTTTCCGATTCCAGCCCATTGGCCCAGATCACATTGTGCCGCTCCAACAGGATATGCACATAAGTCACCTCGCGCAGGGTGTGATCGACGATCACCGTCTGGTCATTGATAAGGTCTTCGGCCGCCACCAGAACTTCGGGCGTGTTGAACAGCGCCTGTGCCGCGCCCCCTTTCAACAGCATCCTGTGCTGGGGCGAGACCAGCAAATCCTCATCCGGGCGGCCAATGCCTAAGGCGCCCGCCTTGAACCGCACCGGCCGCAGATGCGGCATGGCATAAAGCCGCGCGCCGGTCATCCGGCGGTGGCCGGTCCACATCACCTCTTGCGGACCATTGTCGCGGGTGTTGATCCGGTCGCCGGGCCGCAAATCCCGGATCATCCGCGGGCCGTCCGGTGTGGCCAGCCGGGTGTCAGGCGTAAAACAGATCACCCCGCCCGCCGTGCGCGCGCCAGCCCCGGAATGGGTGCGGTCAATCGAGGTGCGCACCACCCACAGATCCTGATCCACCGGCGGCAGATCCCCCACCAGCATCAAAAGCCGCGCACCGGTATCGGGAACCGGGATCAGTGTGACCGTGAAACTTTGATGGCCATCGGTGACGATAAAGCCCTGTTCGGGCAGGCCATCGGCCTGATCCGTGTCGCCCGCCGCGACATCGCCGCCCACCGCCGCACCAACCAAGCGCCGCACCATGCGTGCGGCACGTTTGCGAATGTCCGTCGTCCCGTCAGCCCCTTCTAGAAGTAACACCCCTTGCGGCCCATCCACGCGCACCGCTGCCCCGGTCCAGCGCCAGGTAGTGCCAACCGCAAGAACATCCAAGGGGGCGGCCTTAAGGCCGTCTACTTCTGTCTGTGACCAGGAGATGACGAACGTGCCCAAAGAGCCCGTTTTCATAACCAAAATGCCTGCTCGTATTTCTTGTTTTCATTTTTCGCGGCGTTTTCCGCCGCTTGTGGATAAAAGTTAACAAGAAGCCCCACGCTTGACTAGAGCAAACGGGCAACAGACGTCAGATAGTAAACAAGTCAGAACCGCAGATTCAGGCTGAGCGCGCCCACCAATTGCCCCTCGGGCTGCGAGGTGAACTCGGGCGACAGATAGCTCACACCGTAAAAGAGGCCCGCCCTTTTGCCCTGCCAGTGCAACCCGGCGCGCAACCGATAACGCTGATCCTCGGCCTGCACCCCGCCGGGTGGCAAAAGTGCGGTGTCCAGAACCTGCGCCAGATCACCGCCCAAGGTCAGGCTTAACCCGGTGTCACGGCTGCCCTCGACCCCGCGATAGCGCTGACCGGTGGTCACATCGCGCAGCATCAGATCATCGCGCCCCAGATCCCCGATCGTCACATCGGCCCCGATGCGCACCAGCGTTTCCACCCCGGCCCTTGCCTCGGCAAAGGGGCGGGCCTGCACGGCCCCCACGGCAAAACTGCGGCCAATTTCGGCGTTCAAACCGGGATAGACCTTGGAGCCGATCTGGGCATCCAGCACCGCAGCCGACGGCGGCACCATGCCCAAAAGCCCATGAAACCAATCATGAAATGCCCCGATCCCTGTGTCAGAGCCGGTCATGGCAAGTTCGCCCCCCAGCACGACCTCCGCCCCCTGCCAGCCAAAATGCGTGTTGGCCCCAAGGCTCATCAGCCCGGCATAACGCCGATCAGCGGGGGTGATGGCCGTCAGGTTGGCCGGTGCAATCACCTCGGCATGGCCGCGCAGCTCCAAAACCTCGCCAAAGCCCAAAGCGGCAAAGCCTGCCGTACCAAACCGGCTGCCCGACGGTCCGCGCACCCGGCTGAGCGTGTAAGATCCGCTGCGCCACCGATCCTCGCCATCGCCCATTTGGTCATTGGTAAAGATCCGTCCCCAGCCCAGACCGACCCGCCCCTCGGCCAAAGCGCCGCTTGCTGTCAGCGCCACCAGTGCTGACAAGATCAACTGCTTGACCATGATCTCAATTCCCCGCCCCAAAGCCCATTGCGCCAAACCCTGTCGCAGCACTGTGGTAAAATTATGGAACGTTGACCAAGAAATCCCCGTCGCGCGGTGGCGGCGGTCTGGTGCCATGGCCCCCACCGTCCTAGTGCATCTGCACTATGGTATCTGCCCCAGTGCTGCGAAACAGTAGACCAACCGGAACAGGGAGCCACGCCGTGACCACTGCCCAAGACACCGCTTTTTACCACGATGAACGCTGCCTGTGGCACACCACCGGAGAACACGCGCTGATCATTCCAGTCGGCGGCTATGTCCAACCCCCGGCGGGCGCGGGTCACGCCGAAAGCCCGGAAACCAAGCGGCGGTTCAAGAACCTGTTAGAGGTATCTGGGCTGTGGAAGAAACTGGCAGTGCGGGATGCGCCGTCGGTCAGCATGCAAGACATGCTGCGCGTTCATACTCCGGAATACCTGAAAAAATTCAAAGATGTATCCGACGCGGGCGGCGGAAATGCCGGGCATTACTCGCCCTTTGGTCGCGGGTCTTATGAAATCGCGATGGTGTCGGCGGGGCTTGTGAAACAGGGCGTTCAGGATGTGCTGACCGGTCAGGCCACCAATGGCTATGTGCTGTCGCGCCCGCCGGGCCATCATTGCCTGCCCGATGCCTCCATGGGCTTTTGCCTGCTGGCCAATATCCCGATCGCGCTGGAGGCCGCCCGTGCCACCCATGGCCCGCTGCGCGTCGCCGTGGTGGATTGGGATGTGCATCACGGCAATGGCACCGAGGCGGTGTTTTATGATCGCGACGATACGCTGACGATCTCGCTGCATCAGGAATCCTGCTTTCCCTTGGACAAGGGGGCGGCCACGGACCGCGGCACAGGCAAGGGGGAAGGCTACAACCTGAACATTCCGCTCCTGCCCGGTGGTGGCCATCAGGCCTATCTCGATGCCTTTGATCTGCTCGTGGCCCCCGCCTTGCGGGCCTACAAGCCCGATCTGATCGTTGTGGCGTCGGGTCTGGATGCCAATGGGGTGGATCCCCTCGCACGCATGCTCGCCCATGCCGAAACCTTCCGCGCCATGGCGACCCGGATCAAGGCGCTGGCGGCCGACCTCTGCGGCGGCAAACTCCTGTGCGTGCATGAAGGCGGCTATTCCGAACTCATGGTGCCGTTCTGTGGGCTTGCCATCGTCGAGGTGCTGTCTGGCCAAAAGACCGATGTCATCGACCCGATGTTTGACATCGTGACCGCCCAGCAACCCCCCGCCGACATGATCGCCTTCCAGCGCGCAAGGTTAGAGGCCCAAGCCAAGACGATCTTCGGCTAGCCAGTTTCGCGCAGGGCTGCTGCCTTTACCTTGGTCTAAATATCCATCTGGCAACAGCTGCAACCGGAGGTGCCGGTCGCACGACGATCACCCGGCACCAGCCCCAAAGATCTGCCCGGCATGATCGGCAAGGTAAATCCGCAGCCAAGGCGTAAAGGCCTCGGGTCCGGCGGCGATCTCGGCCTGCAACTCGGCCAGCCCGACCCAACGCGCCGCCATCACCTCATCGGGGTTCAGA
>JACCDN010588695.1_pt1 | contig 10191 bp, 9 predicted proteins | sample 7441691 | NCBI WGS metagenome assembly JACCDN01 (sample SAMN15323439, study PRJNA562643) | freshwater metagenome | isolation source: river surface water | place: USA:Blue River Watershed | collected 2017-08-16
AACCGACGTATTGGGGACATTGAGACGTTGCGTAAACAAACTGAGGCTTGGGCGACCTGCACAAATACAAAACAACGAGATGTTGACTGGCAATTTACCATCGGCGATGCAAGGCGTAAGCTAAAGTTAGTATATCCTCAAATTAAAAAATGACGAAACACTAGTCCACAGTTAACGTCAATTGGCCAGCGTGAAGAACTGTAATCATACAACCATAAGCGCATGATAACGTTCCCGAATCATTTAAGATAACCTCGCCACCCAAAGACGCCCCTGCTCCGCCTCCGGCTGCCGCTCCAGCTACCGCTCCGGCTGCCGCTCCCGCGACTACCCAGGGATTATCTGTCTTTGGCGTACAGGACACGGGTTTCCCTCCCGCCGCGACCTTGGGATTTCCTGAGCTTTTGCACAAACCAAATGGAAGTATGTTCAGGTAAGCAAGGTGCGCATTGATCGTCGCTATCGGCTTGTCAAGAAAAGCCCCTCCTACTATGCCAAAATCTAATGCGAAATCGAAACTGAAATCAAACGCGGGAAGAGCGAATTCCAGTTCTAAATCCAGCGCCAAATTTAAATCGAGTGCGGGAATAAATAAATTCATCTCCAGCGTAGGAAGCTCCAGGACAAAACCCAAAGCTGCATTCAGATCCTCAGATCCGGCGGCTAAATATGCTCCAAACTGAATAGCTGGTAAGTTAAGGTCCAGATAAAAATCAAGTGAAGGTAATGTAAAGGAAAAACCAAAAGCAAGACTATGATCAAGAGCAAGATTACGTTCAAGCTCAAGATCAAACGAAGGTAAGGTAAAGGAAAAATCAAATTCCGGCGGTTCAAACGCAAGTTCAAGATGAAGTGCGGGTACCAGGACGAGGCGGGATGATTGGGTTCCACAACGACAGGCAAGCCGGGCGCCATCCACAACGACTAATGCCATAATTTGTTCCTCTTTCCTGATTCCTTTTCAAGTAGCGGGTTTCGTCTGCTATTGACCTGTTGGCTTCGCCTACAGCGAGAGTGACGCAGATGCGCCTTTGATAGCCACGCCGCCCGCCCCCGTCAAACTAATGGCTCCTGTTGCTGACAGGCTAATATTACCGGTTACCTGAATAACCAGATTTCCGGCGCTTAACTTTATCATTTGATTACCTTGCGTGAGGCTTATAACGCTATTCCCTTGAACAATATTGGTAACATGATTACCACTGGCAATATTAGTAATTTTATTCCCTTTCATAATATTCGCCATATTATTCCCCTGGCCAACAAGGACAGTGATATTTCCTTGCATCGTCTTGGTAATGCTATTCCCTTGAACAATATCGGTAATGCTATTCCCCTTGTCAAGCTTGGTAACATTATCCCCCATGGCAAGATGGGTCAGGTTCGTTCCGGCGTTCAGCGTCGTTGTTTGATTACCCTTGGTAATATTGATCATGCTATTTCCGTTCGTCAGGGAAAGCGTATGGGTTGTACCGGGTCCTTTTAGCTGAACCATCCGGTTTCCCTTATCCAGCACAAGGGTATCATGCCCTGTCTTGGCTCCCGTTAAGGTTACGAGCCGCTGGCCTGTATTCAACGTTGACGTATCGTCTCCCTCCTTAATCAACAGGGTACGTGAATTTTCAACAACCGTATTCTGATCCTTTTGGGCATGGGTGTAGATTTCTTCTGAGCCTTTCTTGTCTTCAAGCCGGAACTCGTTAAACCCTCCGCCTCCCTTGGTACTATTGGACTTGATGGCGCTTTTGGTTGGTTCACTCTTGGAATAGGGGGATACATTTTGTCCGTTATAAACGCATCCCGTAATCAAGGGACGGTCCGGGTCCCCGTCCAGAAATGTAACGACCACCTCCATCCCTATACGCGGCGTGAATAAACCACCCCAGTTGTTGCCAGCCCATACCTGGGCGACACGAATCCAGCAAGAACTTGTCTCATCTTGCAGGCCGCGTTGGTCCCAGTGGAAATGTACCTTAATACGCCCAAACTCATCGCACCAAATTTCTTCTCCCGCTTTTGTTGTAACAATGGCTGTTTGGGTGCTGTGAATAAGGGGTTTAGGCGTTATACGTTCGGGGCGAAAGGGAACGCTTGCTGGAAAGGCCACAAACTCATTCTCATAGAGCTCCTCACCTCCCGTTATGGCGTTCTGGTTAATACGATGATGAACGCGGTATAAGACATATGGCTTATTTAAATCCACCCGCGGATGCTCCGCCATTGAAAATCCATACATGGAGCAAAATAACGGAACCGTTGAGAATCCCGTCAAAGTGGTCTTCGCCCACTCCAAATCCTGAATCCGGTGGTTAGCAATTAAGTCACCCTCATTTGTTTTCATGAACAACCCGGGGTAATGATAGACTTCCCCCCCCGTTCCCTCTCCGGAAACTTTGTTATAGAGCCTGGTTGCCGGCGTCTTAAAGTTAAAGTCGGCGGCGGAAAACTGTTTTGCGACAACTTGCTCTTGCGCGCGTATGGTATGAAGAATATTGAAAGGGGGTTTGTCTGAATAAGCCTTCACGCAATTAACTTTTGCGGGTTCCACATTTTCCGCGCCTTTGGAGTCATCCGCAATCACCATCGTGTGCGTCGAGCTGGTGTGTTTGAAGAAGTAGAAAATACCTTCTTCTTCCATAAGACGGCTGATAAAGTCAAAACAACTTTCCCCATATTGTACGCAGTATTTGCGTACCCTCTTCCCGCAAGAAGACGTTTTGTCCTCAATCTCCGTAACGCCGTTTTCACCCAATACGCCTTTAATAATATCCACCGCCGATTTATTCTGAAAAATCCGGTGGTCACGGGTAAATTTCAGCAGCCAGAATTTAGGGTAAACCTTAGCCTGGTAAAAGGTAAAATTATTTTTCCCCTGGCGAACCGTCCATCCTTGTTCCGCCGTACCCACAATTCCGCAAAAATATCGTTTCGCTTGGCCATACTGATAGGTTATTTGAACCTCCTGACCCACCAGCGTTGACAAACTGAGAGACGGAGAAGTTGAATGCATTTCAAGGGTAAAACAAAAGGGTTGAGAGATTTGTTCCACCCCGTCAAACTTATCCATAATCAGCATATCCGTACCCAAGGGCGTCTTGATTGTTAAATTAGCTTTATCCTGTACCGCCAGCATGGTTTTGATCCCTGTATTTGAATGCCCATTTTTGAGCGCTTGATGATTCTGGCATAACTTTTCCTGAATGTTGAGAGAAAAAATGAGGAAGAGCCGCTAAAAATGATGCGCGTTATCGAGCGTAAACCAGGCAGCTACCAAGGGATAATATGATGGCAATATCAGGATTAAAAACCAAAACTGTTAGGGCGTGTCATCAATGATCGGCTTTTGGCCTGCAACGGTTCTCAAAACCCACCATTTTCACCACAAAATCCTTCAATTGATGACACGCCCTAAGAAAAAATGCCTTTCTTTCGGATAACGCGCCTGAAAATGAATGCATTTCACAAGAGAAGTTAAATTTAACAAGCGCATTTTACAAAAATACGAAACAATCAAGGAATGGTATGGAAAATTGATTGGGTACAGCAAACCCCCGTGGTATCTTAACAAAAATACTTCTTAAAAAGGCCAGATCTCAATGATCGCAAAATTAACCGGGTTGCTGGATTCTGTAGGCTCAGACTGGCTTATTATGGATGTGAACGGCGTCGGGTACCAGGTTTTCGCTTCAGGCCGTACGTTGTCCCAAGCGCCCCTCCTGAGCCAGAAATTTTCTCTTCTGATTGAGACCATGGTGCGCAACGAACAAACGCAGCTCTTTGGTTTTTCGCAAGAAATTGAACGCAGTTGGTTCCGGTTACTTTTGGGCGTCCAGGGTGTTGGCGCCAAGGTCGCCTTGGCCCTCTTGACAGCCCTTTCTATTGATGAACTCCATCACGCAATTTTGACCCAAGACCCAACCATGATTACCCGAGCTGACGGTGTAGGCCCCAAACTTGCAAACCGCATTGTCGCTGAATTAAAAGGCAAATCTGGCGGACTTAATTTGGGGTTGCCTGGCGTAACTTCAGGGAGCGCCCCTGGCATATTTTCACTTTCTGGCGGCATGAGTGAGGCGATTTCTGCGCTCACCAATCTCGGGTACCGCCATTCAGAAGCGGTCGAAGCCGTTGCCAAATCCTCTCAAGCACTAGGACCTGGCGCTGCAACAGAAGCCCTTATTCGCCAAGGGCTTAACCTCTTGTCCCCCTCTTTAAATGGGAGCATCAGCCATGGGTGAGCCAATGCCGGATCCGCGTATCAGCGCCCCGGAATTTCTGGAAGAAGACCATGCCGAGATCTCCCTTCGTCCTTTAACCCTTAAAGATTTTACAGGTCAAGCGCCCGTTCGGGCAAATTTGCAAGTCTTTATTGAAGCAACGCGCGGCCGCGGGGATTCTATGGACCATGTCTTGCTGTTCGGTCCCCCTGGCTTGGGAAAAACAACCCTCGCCCAAATCATTGCTCGTGAACTTGGCGTGGGTTTTCGCACAACATCAGGCCCCATCATCGCACGGGCCGGTGATCTGGCCGCCCTCTTGACAAACCTTCAACCACGGGATGTTTTATTCATTGATGAAATCCACCGCCTCAGCCCGGCGATTGAAGAAATATTGTATCCCGCCATGGAAGATTTCAAGCTGGACATTATGATTGGTGAAGGCCCGGCTGCCCGCTCTATCCAAATTGATTTACCGCCTTTTACGCTTGTTGGCGCCACGACGCGCAGCGGGTTGTTAACCCAACCGTTACGCGAACGATTCGGCATCCCTTTGCGCCTTCAGTTTTATGAAGTTGAAGAGTTAAAACGCATTATAAAACGGGGAGCAGATCTGCTCGGTTTTGAATTAAGTGAAGACGGCGCGATAGAAATCGCCCGACGGTCCCGCGGAACGCCGCGTATCGCGGGACGTCTCCTTCGCCGGATTCGGGACTTTGCTGCCGTAGGGGGGCAAGACCTCGTCACAGCAGAAGTGGCGAATTTGGCGCTTAACCGGCTAGAGGTTGACCGCCTCGGCCTGGAAGCTCAAGACCAGCGCTATCTCCAGCTGATGATCGATTTTTATAAAGGCGGCCCCGTAGGCGTTGAAACTCTTGCTGCCGCTTTAGCGGAACAGTCCGAAACTTTAGAAGAAGTCATTGAACCCTACCTCATCCAGCAAGGGCTGATTCAACGCACCTCCCGTGGGCGTATCCTCACCGACCTTGCCTATGAACATATGGAACTCAAGAGATTAGGAAGTTAAGCCAGCTTCAATGAATCTTTTGCAAAGAATGACTTAGGACGTGTCATCAATTGAAGGATTTTGTGGCGAAAATGGCGGGTTTTGAGAACCGTATCGCAGAATACATTAAGGCGTATTTTTAGAAACGGAAGCGCAGAAAACCGCCATTTGCAGCCCAAAAGCCGATCATTGATGACACGCCCTAAATGGAATTTCCAAAGAAATCTACTGCCGGCCCACATAGGCATCATCGTGATAATAGCTATATTCATAAAAAGGCTGTACTGTATATTTTGGTACGTAGACAACAGCATCGTAAGATGGGGAGTCATAAGCGGCATTATTATAGCGGGCGCCATGAGGCGGTTGGCATCCTCCCAAGCTTACCAGGCCCATTGTCATCAACCACAAAAGTTTTCTTTCCTGGAATTTCATTTGGTATCTCCTAAAAATTGAGCGTATCCCTATTTAAGATAGGGCGGTTCGCCGCAAGATCAATGAGGAATGATCTTAATTCTCAATCTTTAGCCATTTGATGAAGCGAGGCGCCAATCCGCCTTGAATTAAAAAGGAAATAAGAACAACAAAGAAGACCAGGTTGAAGATTGTATTGGCTTTTGGTATCCCCATCACCATCGGGAATGTCGCTAATACGATGGGAACAGCGCCTCGTAATCCCAGCCAGGAAACAAGTAATTTCTCTTTGATGGAATAACCGGAAAAAGCTAAGGACACAAAAACGCTCAACGGCCTTGCGAAAAAGATAAGGAAGAAAGGCAGAATTAAATCAAGGTTAAATATTTCACTCAGTTGAGCTGGAAATACAAGCAACCCTAATACGAGAAACATGCTAATTTCACAAAGCCAGGTCAACGCAGCATGAAATTTCTTGATATTATATTTATGATGGAACTCCTGCTGGTATATAACAATACCAAGAAGATATGTCGCGAGAAACCCGCTCCCTCCCACTGTAGTGGTGGCGCCATAAGTGAAGAGCACAAGAGATATCGTAAAAACAGGATACAGCTCTCTATATTCAAGTTTTATCCGCTTAAAAAGAAAGACAGCCAGTTTCCCGACCAAAGCGCCAATTGCTACGCCGCCGGCAACCTGAGCTAAAAACATAAGAGATAAGCTGAACGCCGTAAATTTGGGATCTTGCATTGTTTGAAGAATGATAAAAACAAGAAGGATCGCCATAGGGTCATTGCTTCCTGATTCAAATTCAACAAGTATTCTGAGTTCCCGCTTTATCAGAAAATAACGGGAGCGAAAGAGAGAGAAAACCGCAGCTGCATCCGTCGCGGATACGATGGCTCCAAGCAATAATCCTTCTATTAACGAAAATTCCAGAAGACAATAGGCAAAAACCGCAACCAGGCTTGTTGAAATAAGGACCCCCAGGGTTGATAAGGCGAACCCAGGCCAAAAGATCGGTTTTACAAGGCTCCACTGCGTATCAAGACCTCCTGAAAAAAGAGAAAAACATAAGGCAATAATTCCGATATGCTGGGCTATTTCGACATTATCAAAGTATATTCCTCCGATACCGTCTGAGCCAGCGAGCATCCCCGTGACGAGAAAAAGTAACGGCGCCGGTATCCTTAATCGTTTTGATAGGCCGCTGGCAAGGATAGCGAGCAACAAGAGAAGAGAGATAATGAGAACCCATCCATCAAGGCTATAATTTGACTTCATTCCGATAGTGAGTCCTAGTAGTAAGTCCTGTTGATACTTTAAAAGATCTAAGCGAATTTAGCCAGAAGTATGCCTTTTATTCAAGCTCGAAATGCAAATAAACGAGACAGCCTTACCATCCATCAGTTTGTATAAATCCATAGAGTTTCCGGTAGCCTATTAAGGAAACATCATCTTCGCAGAAAGCGTAAGCCCCGTTTAAAAAGTGAGAGATGGGATCTACAAGCTTTTTTGGACCCCTGAGACATCTAACTAATGAACGCTAAAAATTGTTTATAAAGGAATGCATGAGTGTGGAATTAACCGTCAAGAAAAACAAGATTTAGAAAAGCAGCATAAGCGGGAACGCGATCGCCGGGTTGCTGACTGGATCAAGGCTGTTTTGCTGCATACGGAAGGTTGGAGCCAAATTCAGATTGCTCAAGCTTTAAGGCTCCATGTTGATACGGTCCATGATCATCTTGAGGATTATAAAAAGTCAAGGAAACTCAAGCTCGAAAATGGCGGATCGCAAAGTCTGTTGCCCCCGGAACAGGCAGCGGAACTTATTAGGCATTTAATACCCAAATCTAAGCCCTATTGAGCGCTCAGGGAAGATGATGAATGAGTACGCGCGAAACAACCACTTTTTCCTCACGTCAAGGAATTTCGAAAGACAATTTCTCATTTCTTTGATGTCACGTGGCCTCAAATTGCTCATGCCATGATTGATCGAATAGTTGAAGGAGCCTAACTTATATCCGCATCTTTTTGTTGACATTATATTTTAGGAAAATACTATATAGGAATAAGCGGCCGGTTAGTTGATTTTATAGGGGGAAAAAGTGGAAAGAAAATACGAAGGCGAACGGTCGGTGAGAAATAACCCTGCCTAAAAGTAAAAAATGTGTACGCGGCCTGGCCTAGCCTGCAAGGGAGGAAGCGTTGGCCTTCCTAATTATTCTCCAGGGGTATTTCTAAAAACATGACTTCTTATTTACGGCTCCTCACTCTCCAACATATTCACTTTTTTTTAATAGCGGTAGCAGCGGCTGCCCTTGGAGCTGCTTATGTGGCTGAATATGGTTTTAATGTTTTGCCATGTGATTTTTGTTTGTATGAACGGTGCATTTATGCGGCTATCCTCACCATTGGCATTTTCAGCTTGAAAACCGAGACGTTAGCTGGTCACAGAGGCATCATCGCTCAACTCATTGTGTTATTTACCGGCATTGTCCTTACATTTTATCATGTCGGTATGGAGCAACACTGGTGGGCAGGCCCCGCCAGTTGTACAGGCATCAGCAACGTAGCTACCCTGGAGGAATTCCGTGCCCGCTTGATGAAGGTTACCCGTCCGAGCTGTGACCAGGCTTCTTGGGTAATACTTGGAATTTCAGCTACCTTATGGAACTTGATGCTCCAAGCTGGCCTTGCCTTTTTAACGTCATTAAGCCTTTATCTGCCATCTAATCAAACCTGTGGTTTGCGCCAACACAAAAAGTTTTAACATATCCACTATGTTAAAACTTTATATTGCGCTAAACGTTTATCATAACGGCAAGCAGGTTTATGAATGCTAACCTTGGGCTATCTTTTTCCTTTCCTACCGTTGATCAAGCCTAAACTCGATACGGCGGTTGCGCGCCATGGCTTTTTCGACTTCCATTAAATTTTCTTTGCCTTCTCCTGCCGGTTCTCCCCTGGCATCCCCTTTGAACTCAAGCGGTTGAAATTCCCCAAAACCGGCCGCTACGAGGTTCTTGGGGTCAATGCCTTGCGAAATGAGGTAACGGACCACCGAAATCGCACGGGCGGAAGATAATTCCCAATTAGAAGGGAACTGGGGCCTCTTGATGGGAATCGTATCCGTATGGCCATCCACACGTAAAATCCAGTGGATTGAAGAAGGGATTTTCACTGAAATTTCTTTTAAGGCAATAGCTAATTTATCAAGTTGCTCATGCCCTTCCTTTCCCAGCTCCGCTGACCCCCGGTCAAACAAGACCTCCGATTGAAAAACGAACCGGTCCCCAACAACGCGGATATCTTGCCGATCTCCCAAAACCTTAACCAGCTTTGACAAAAAATCTGAACGGAACTGTCCCAACTGCCCTTTTTCTGAACTCTGTTTTTCCGGGTTAATGCCTTTCCTTTGGCTCAAGTCATCCAGTTGAACCTTCAGCATCACATTTTCCCCCTGAACGCCTTCAAGTTCGCGCCGTAACGCTTCCAGCTCCGCCAATTTTTTAGCCAATGTATCTTCCAGCCGGCGGTGAAGGTTCGCAAGTTCGAGTTCTTGTTCCTTATATTTGGCTTCTTCTGTTTTAAGCGCAGTATTTAAGTGGGAAATGGCCTCCTGGAGTTCTGTAATTTGCTGAGACAGGCTTGCCGCTTTCTCAGCTTCCTGGGTCTTCGCAATTCTTTCGGCCGCTAAATCCTGGACGCTTACGCTTAATTGATGGGTCAGCGCCGTAATTTGAGCTTCAAGGTGAAGCAGTGTTTTTTGAGCCTCTTCTTTTGAAAGGCGTTCCGTCTTTAAGCTATGAGAAAGGGATTCAATCTGCTGGTTCAAATTGATCAAAGATTGATCCCGGTCATTCAAGGCGTCTGTCAAATAAAGCTGTGCCACAACGAACGTCATCAACACAAAGATAATAACCATCAACACGGCTGCTAGGGCATCAACGAACCCGGGCCAAATATCAAAATTATGAATACGGCGGCGCGTAGCAAACACTTGAACCAAACCTTTAAAGAAATTCCGTTAGGCCATTCTAACGAAGAGCTGGCGTGCTGTCTATGAAGCAAATACGACTTTTTTACTCATTAGACTTCTTTCAAAACCGTCGCCTTTTGGCTCATGGCGTCGTCAAAAATTTGTTCGTGATCCTCATGTGCTCTATATGTACACCCCGGTCACTCACAAATTTTTTCCTAGCCCTGGAGTAAAATTCTTGGTTTCGAAGAGTTCTCTAATTGCGGGGGCGTCAAGATGTATTTTGCATCCCTCCTAAAGATTTTTTAGCATACTCCCATCATTTCTTTCATTACCCTTTCTGTCGCTCTATCGTCTTTATAAGCTGTTCAAAAGCCTACCTTCCATGGTTCTCTGCGTGGTCTCAATATGGCAGCGGTTGTTACCTGCCTGCCAAGCCACAATATACGTATGAGGCGGAAGCGGACGGCGACATGTCTAATCCGAGGTCTTAGCCTCATCCTCTTATCTCGCTTATCCCTTCCATCGGTATCGCTTCTTATCGCTTTAACAAAAACGCCGCTTTTCTT
>JACCDN010161508.1_pt1 | contig 10190 bp, 11 predicted proteins | sample 7441691 | NCBI WGS metagenome assembly JACCDN01 (sample SAMN15323439, study PRJNA562643) | freshwater metagenome | isolation source: river surface water | place: USA:Blue River Watershed | collected 2017-08-16
GAGCATATTGCCAAGCGTGATGCGGTGATTGAGTCTCAGCAAGCACAGATCCATCAACTGCAACGGATCGTTTTTGGCCGACGTTCCGAGAAAATGCAGCGCAAGCAAGAGGCTGATGAAGAGGCGCAAGACCACCCTGGAGATCCGGAAGCGGGTGCTGCATCAGGGACAGGTCCGAAGACACCTTCAAACAAAGGCCATCATTCTACAGGTCGACAGAGACGTGATAATCTGCCCAGAGAACGGGTGGAACACGATCTATTAGACGCGGAAAAAGTTTGTTCCTGTGGAAGTCCCCTTTGCAAAATAGGGGAAGAAATCACAGAGCAAATAGAATATTGTCCTGCCAGCTTTAAAATCATTGAACACGTACGATTTAAGTACGGTTGTATGGCCTGTGCAGAAGGGGTCGCCCTTGCGCCACTACCACCCCAGCCCATCGATAAAGGATTAGCAGGCCCCGGTTTATTAGCCCATATATTGGTAAGCAAATATACGGATTACCAACCCTTATACCGTTTAGAAAAGATATTCAAACGCCATGGTGTTACGATTGCTCGCTCGACCCAATGTGGCTGGGTGGGTGCTTGTGCACAGCTTTTAAAGGCTATTTATTTAGGTATGAAGGATGAGGCAGTCACAGCCCCTCAGATGCATACCGATGATACGCCGGCTCCTACGCTAAAGCCTGGTTTAGGTAGGACTTTAACGGGGCGCATGTGGATTTATATTGCTTTTTTTTTGAATGGGCGTCGGATCGTTATTTATGACTACAAAACCGATCGTAGCTCCGAGGGTCCTTTGGCCTTTTTAAAGCGTTTTGTGGGATATTTACAAGCAGATGCCTATGCGGGGTATGATGCTTGTTATAAGCTCTACAAGATCATCGAAATTGCTTGTTGGGCCCATGCGCGCCGAAAATTTTATGAGATTTCCAAACGCATTAAGAAACGGGGTATAGCGCATCAAGCCTTAGAATTTATTGGAAAACTCTATGCGATTGAGAAGAAGGTGCGGGATATGAGCCATGATGAACGCAAACAAATAAGGCAAATCGAGTCCGCACCCATTTTGGAAGAATTTAAAGGATGGCTCGATACGCAAAAAGCTATTGTTCCACCCGCGGGTGCTCTTGGACAGGCCATTCAATATGTTCTAAATCATTGGATTGCCTTTAACAATTATCTGCTGGAGGGTTGGTTAAATATCGACAATAACCTGGGAGAGCGTGGTATGCGAGTGAGCGCAATGGGTAGGAAAAATTACATGTTCTTTGGCTCTGAGGTGGGTGGAGAAAATGCTGCTATTATTTGCAGCCTGATTGAAAGCTGTATTCTTAATGGGGTAGAACCCTTTGAGTATCTTAGAGATGTGCTTACACGTCTGCCAACCCACTTAAACAAGGATTTAGCTGAGCTATTCCCCTATAACTGGAAGGTATTACAAGAAGAAAAGCTTAAAGCAAAAGCGGCCTAGCATTTAAAGATGGGGTTCGTCGTACGCTTACGATTTATGGATACCCACTGCAAACGCAATATTCGATTGCGTATCGCCTGTTCTATTTAGGGCGGCAATGTGGTATCTTTGACCTTGAGTCAGCTGATTGTATTTTTTCATTCTGTAACACCTTAGTAACGAGTTCGGGCTGATAATACATCAGCTGACTCATTTTTTAAAAACCTATGGTGTTGCAGTTATTAGTTGAATTCAGGAGTTGTTGTATGTCTGTGGTTGAGCGAGTTTTAGACTTTTGGTTTGGTACGAAAGATTCGGCTGTTTACGGGAAGCCGCGCTCATTTTGGTTTCATTCAACACCAGAGATGGACTTATCGATTAAGCAGCGGTTTTCAGAGGAATATTGTCAAGCCAGAGAGGGTGAGCTTGATTCCATCGCATCTACACCGGAAGGCACGTTAGTCTTAATTGTTTTATTAGATCAAGTTCCACGTCACATTTTCCGAGGAACTAAGAAAGCTTTTGCAAGCGATATTCAGGCATTGGTCTTTTCTAAAGCGGGTATTGTTCAAGGCTTCGATCAACAGTTACCGAATTTTATGAAACTATTTTTTTATTTACCATTTGAGCATAGTGAAGTGTTAATACATCAAAAAAGGTCTCTCGAATTATTTGAAGCGTTAGGGGATGAGGAATATTTCAAATATGCGAAAGAGCATTATCAGGTCATTGAACGATTTGGTCGATTCCCTCATAGAAACTCTATTTTAAATCGATCCAGCACCATAGAGGAACAGTTATTTTTAGCCTAGCAACCTCAAGTAGGCTGATGAAGCAAAGTATCTACCCTAAAACGCTTTTTAAAATTAGGTAGATGTTATTTTTGGTGTACATAAAGGGCTTATCTCAGGGATCTCTATGGCATTTATACATATAGCACAATAAGGCAACGCAAGATTGCAATTTTTTAGGAGTAGGATGAAGATGCAAGAAACAGTGATAAAAGAAATATTTCAGAGTAATAGTGTTCATAGTAGTGGCCTTGGAAGCATTAAGAAAACAAAAGCTTCTTTTGCAGGGTGTCCAGTGAGTGACAGGAAATTGTTTAAGAAATCTAACTGCATTATTCCGATTAGTATCATGGGTAGCAAGGAACATGAGGGGAATCGTTTTCTGGCGACGATGCAGTTAGTCAATGCTTCTTTTAAGTCCTGCACTTTATTGATCGGTGATGGTTTGCACAGACATACTTTAAAGATTGAACATCCCGAGGAAGATGAGGGTAGCTTGCACAAGATGGCTTTAATCTTGGGTGATCAATGGTTTTTAAGAAACAGAAACGCTTACGAAAATCTGAGGATTCCATATAAAATTGTACGATGGAGCAATTATTTAGAGCACCCAGATTTCAATCGATGCTTGCAAGTTGTTTCTAGCCTTTATAAAGTTGATGAGACCTATAAAAATGCTATTGAGGATAACGGGAAGCAATATTTAAGTCGATATGCAAATAAAGGGATCTGCTTTAATGCAGTGGAAGCTTTATCTTTTTGTGTTGCTTATCTGAAAGAAGAGTGTGCTACGATGTGCTTGTGGGCCGAAGAGGGTTATCTGTTCGAGCTTTACCCGACTGGGAGGTGTCTTGCGATGGATGTCACCTATCAACGGCTTATTCAGCCCTTGTACAGAGATCGATTAAAACCCGTTAGTTTACGCTTTAAAAAATAGCAAGAAGATATATAGTTTTAGATCTGGGTCTATCTGCTTAGCAGATGTAAGTTGAGATTTTTTTGAACAGGGAGCGTTTTTGTAGGCTATGAAAAATTTTTATTTAGAGCAGTTAATGGCTGTGATGCCTCAGCATGTTTATTGGTTAGACAAAGATAATGTGTACCAAGGATGTAACGATAATCAGGCTAAGGCATTTGGTTTAAATTCAAGACAAGAAATTGTAGGTAAAAGGAACAGGGATTTAGCCGTTATTAAGGAAAGCATAGCGGATGCTTGGGATCAGAATAATTTAGTTGTTATCGAATCTGGCGTTTCAATGATTATACAAGAGGTTTCTATTGTAGCCGACGGTAGTTATGGAACCGTTTTATCCCACAAAATACCTTTGCGAGATGAGAAAGGATTGATTATTGGGTTGCTTGGGATATCGATTGATATTACGGATTTAAAAAAACAGGCAGATACCTTGCAGGAGACCATTGAACAAAAAGATTTACCCTTAAAACAAATTCTTTCGAATATGCCGGGCCATGTGTATTGGAAAAATAAAGAAGGTGTTTATTTGGGTTGTAATGATAGACAGGCTAACACATTAGGTTTTTCTTGTGGTGAAGAAGTCGTGGGCAAGACAGATTTTGATTTGTCTTGGGGTCACGTGGCAGGAAGCATTTGTAGAGAAAATGATATCCGTATTATGTCGAGTGGCATCAGTCAAAAAATTGAAGAAACGGCTTTAATTGATGGTCAAGAGCTTGTGTATTTAAGTTTAAAGACACCCTTGAAAAACGATGCTAATCAAACGGTAGGGATTTTAGGTATTTCCATTGATATTAGCAAACAAAAAGAATTTGAAAAAAAGTTAATGGAAGCTAAAGAAATAGCGGAAAACGCGAATGCAGCAAAAACCCAATTTTTATACAACATGCAACATGATTTGAGAACGCCTTTTAGTGGCATTTTAGGGATAGCGCAATTTATGGAGCAATCAGAACAAGATTTAGAAAAAAAAGAGAATCTTGGGTATATTAGTCAATCGGCTGAGGCATTGCTTGAACACTTGAATCAAATATTTGAACTGATGCATATGGAAAGTGGTCAGTTGTCTATTTTAGATAAACAATTCAATCTCCACACCTTAATAAAAGACATTTTCAACATGATGAGACCCTCAGCAAAAAATAAAGGATTAATGTTTACTCTCGCGCTATCAGAAGACTTGCCAGTATACCTGATAGGAGATCCTTTGAGAACACAACGTGTTTTAATTAATATCATTGCTAATAGTATTAAATTCACTGAAACCGGTTGTGTTAAATTAGAGGTGGTTCTGGCAAAAAAAGAACATAGAGAGTGCATTATAAAATTTACTATCGAGGATACGGGGATTGGGATCCCCGAAGATAAAGTGAATACTGTTTTTGAGCATTTCAATCGTTTGAGTCCTTCTTATACTAACCTTTATCCTGGAAAAGGTTTAGGTTTAAGAATTGTCAAGAAATTTTTGGATGAGATGAGTGGAGAGGTGCATTTGCACAGTGAACTGAAAAAAGGGACAGTTTTTAAGATTTTAATTCCCTTTAAAGCGACTTTATTAAATTGTCCTGAGGAGCAGTTGTAATGGTTAAGGATTTGGAAAAATCACTTAAAAAAGTATTAGTTGTAGAAGATGATTTTATAGCGTCAAAGATAGCCCAAATGACTTTAAAAGCTCAGGGCTGCTTGGTGGATTGTGTGGAAACTGGACAGTTAGCTTTAGATAAACTGAATGAATATTATGATTTAATTTTATTAGATTTGGGCTTGCCTGACATAAATGGATTTGAAGTGTGTAAGGCGATTCGCAAGAGCAATAGTCCTTTGTCGTTGGCAAAAATTGTTGTGTTGACTGCGCATGAAAGTAGCCAATATGAAGAGCGTTTTAAAGCATTAGGGGTGCATCATTGTTTATCTAAGCCATTGACACTTGAAAAGTGCGAGTTGATTTTAAGAGAAAACAATCTGTGTGAAAATTCTGAAAGGATATGAAATGCTGAGGAGAGTGAGCATCGTATCTACCCAACTCTGCTCCTGGATTTTAGGATTGCTGTTTTGTTCGATAAAAAAAGGCCAATATGATAATAGCATAGAGTTATCAAAAAACGGGGTGCGTATTTTTTGCGTAAACTTGGTAAGGCACTGTTGTGCATGATTTGTGGGTAAAGCAGGCCGATGCCGAAGTTCATCCGATTTTTTCACTATTTGCTATTTTCAGACATTGACATTTACAGTATGATGATGGAACAGTGCATGAAAATAGGCATAGTAGTAATATGGTGTTGATTTTTTAGCTATAGAGCTGTGAACGTCGGATATTTATAAATTTGATTGGAGACATAGGAAAATTCAAGATTTACTGCTAACAAACGGTTTTTGAGTGATTTTAGGTAACATTGATTATGCACAAGAACAATTACAACCGGATATTTTAGATAATGCAAGGTCAGAAAATCGAGGTATGGCAGAATCATTTCAGAATGATGAGATGTTGCATGTAAAACAGCAGTCTTTAGCCCTTGCTGAAGAAAGTGGCCAAATAGGCCTGCGTCGGGTTTTTGGTTTTGAGCTATTCGATGTTCGAGACGAAGGAAATTGTTTTTATGAAGCTATTGCAGACCAAATGCAACATGTAATACGGCATCCATTTATATGCACTATTCCGCACAGCACAGCCATACATGATAGTTTGAGGTTGCGAATTCAGCGTAATGATTTTCGTGACAGAGAATGGGCAGAAGATCAGACCATTGATCAATTTGTTCGTGAGTTTCCAGATATTATTTTGTCAATCATTGATACTGGAAACCCAGAAGTTGGGTTTGTATCTTATTACCTACATGATTCAGTTGTTATTACAAATATTGGAACTGAAGATTTACCTGATAGGCCCATTATTAGAATAGCCGCTACTGGAAACCATTATTTATCTGTACGTAGCCATCCAAGACTCAATATGGGTTCTGTTCATGAACCTTTGGCGAGTTTAACGTTGTATACCCCTTACAGAAGGATGCAATCAGAGCAATCTTCACCAATTTCTAACAGTAATTTTGTTCGCCGACATTCTTGGCCTGGGAGCAACCCGAGATTTTAAAATTGATTAAAAATGAAAAGTTATAAGCAAAGTCTGAATCCATTGATGCTTTTGGGTTTTGTGATGCCACATGAGCGTTGTAAAAGACCTAGTTTTAATAGGGTCGTTAAAAAGTGCTTATGGAAGATGTGGTGATTGTGGGTGTTGGAAAAGTATTGAAAACCGTTGGTGTCATTGGTAGCGTGGCGGAAGAGATTGGTGGTGTTTTTCGTCATTTTTATTAAATTTTTTTAGGATTTTACAATGGGAAGAAAGAAACTAAATGTGCCTGGTCAATTATCAAACCCAAAAGGATCGGTTCGGGTTTCTACGTCTAGTCATGAAGTCCAAAGAGGTTTAAACACTTTTGCAAGTCAAACTGCAGCAAGGACTTCAAATATTGTTGAAGCAAGCCATCGCATGGCAGTTAGCCTTTCCGCAATACAAGGTTTATTGTCTCAGAACACAAGACAAGAAGAGGCTGCTGCACCACTAGTGCGTCCAGTGATGCTGAGGCAGTTTGAGCGTCGAGTCAATAATATCGCACCGAATGTAAGCAGTGTGCTTGAACAGGTTGGTAGTCTTTCACTGGGTATGCAAGAATTACATGGTAATCTACAACCATTGCAAAACCTTGATATGGGAACAATGACGAGAGTTTTGAGAAACCTCGAAGGTATATTGGGTAACCTAGAAGATCAGATACTTCCCTTAAGAAATAGGGTGACTGATATAGTTGGTCATTTTGACAGAGAGGCAGCACAAACAGCGATTCAAAGCGATGAAGATAATGAAACTCAAAGTATAGAAGAAATACGTGACCGTTCGGCCAACCACACCTATCAATAATGGTTGCATGCCTCAATAATACCTTCTAGGTTTTTATAGAAGGTTGTTCTTATGAAGTCTATTGACGATCGCAAGCATTCAAACACCAGCCGATACAAGTGGAAAAAGACGATTAGCGAATGGCTGGCATCAAAGCAATCTGCTAAGATTTTTTGTTCGGAGCGGGGTTTGAATGAGTCGACTTTTTATTACTGGCGTGCACGCTTCGACCCGGATTATCGGCCTAGAAATAAAATGTTGCCCTTAAGAAGGGCTTCAGATCCCCAAGCTTTTATCCCCGTGGTCGTTGAGAAGCCAAAACCTTCCAATCCTAGGGGTATCAAGTTCTATTATCCCAATGGTTGTTTTATGGTTTTAGAAGAAGGCAGTGATCTTCGCTTGTTCCAAACAATTATTGAAGCGACAAGGACCCTCCTATGTTCATGATGCCTGAAATGAAAGTCTACCTAGCCAGCGCAGCGACCGACATGCGTAAGTCTTATGATGGCTTGGCCCGTCTGATTAAGGATGATATGGGCAAGGATGTTTTTAAGGGCGAGCTTTTTGTTTTTATGAGTAAACGCAAGGATAGGGTGAAAATGCTTTACTGGGATCGCAATGGCTTTTGCTTGTGGAGCAAAAGGCTTGAAAAAGGTGTTTTTAGACAGCCTTTGCTTCAAGGCAAGGTAGCGGTTTTACAGATGCAAGAGCTTCATTTTTTATTAGAAGGCATCGATTTAACCCATAGAAACCGCCTCAAAACATTTTAAGCTATAGATCACAAATGGGATGGACAAAAGATCACAAAAAGACAGATCTTTTTGTGATAATGTTCACCTATGATAAGCCTTGATAACACGGTAGACGCTGCAACCTTGCTGAAGATTATCCAAGATCAGCAGGTCACCATTGAAAAACTAAGCGCCCGCTTAGAACAGCTTCTGCATCTTTTATATGGGACCAAGACTGAGAAACGGCGAAGTTCAGAGGATAAAAAGGATGAAGCTTCTACGCAAAAGCCTGAGCGCACACCCAAGGATACCGAAGACAAGAATGCTTCCAAGGGTCGACGGCCTTTACCTTCTGATTTAACCCGTGTCCGTATTATCCATGATCTGCCCTTAGATAAGCAGTATTGCCCTTGTGGTTGTAAGATGAATCGTATGGGTCAAATCACTACAGAGCAACTGGACCTAAAACCCGCAGAGCTCTTTATCAAAGAACATGTACGTTATAAATATGTCTGTCGTGCTTGCGAGACGATCATTAGTGCACCCTTGCCACCTCAGCCGATCGAGAAAGGGTTGCCAGGCCCTGGGTTATTAGCGGAAGTAATCGTTAATAAGTACCAAGATGCTTTACCTTTATATAGGCAAGAACAACGCTTTGGTCGCCTCGGCATTGAACTGAATCGTTCGACGCTCTGTGACTGGATCATGGACTGTGCTTTTTTATGCGAGCCTATTGTTGCTTTGATGAAACAGGATGTGGTTGCAGGCTTTAGGCTATTTACGGATGATACACCGGTGCCTGTTTTAGCCAAAGGCAAAACACACACAAGTCGTTTATGGGTGTATGTGGGCGGTGGTCAAGAAAAGCCCTTAGCTGCAGTCTATGATTACACGCATACCCGTAGCCAAAAAGGTCCCCAAGCTTTTTTAAAGGGTTATCGTGGTTATTTACAAGCCGATGCTTATCCGGGATACGATGTTCTTTATAAAGACGGTGAGATTATCGAAGTGGGCTGCTGGGCCCACTGTCGTCGCAAATTTTTTGAAATTACCCTGAGTGCTAAAAAAGAAGGGTTGGCCGATAAAGCGCTTGATTTTATAGGACAACTTTATGGGGTTGAACGAACAGCCAAAGCCTTTAGTCCCTTAGAACGGCGATGGTTCCGGCGAAAGCATAGTAAACCGATCTTAAAGGTCTTCAAGCGATGGTTGCGTCAACAACAAGCCAAAGCCCTGCCTAAAACGCCCATTGGACAAGCCATCGCTTATGCGCTGAATCACTGGCAAGCGCTGAATAATTATTTAAGAGATGGCCATTTAAAGATCGATAATAATACCGCAGAGCGGTCTATTAAGACGGTTGTGATCGGCAGGAAAAACTGGCTTTTTGCAGGTAGCGCTGAGGGAGCTCGAAAAGCAGCTATTCTTTATAGCTTGATGGAAACCTGCAAATTAAATAACATCAATCCTTACGTGTACCTAAAAGATATACTCACACGTTTACCCACAACCCTAAGCAAAGATCTGCGCTCGTTGTTGCCTTATCACTGGAAGCTACTGCCAAATAAAGATCTCTAGCCTGTCAATAATGCACTTTGTCGAACGCTCACGTAAATCACGGAAATCAGAATAATTAGGATCTTGAAGAAATTGTTGAGCTTTTCTTTTTTCAGGGGTGTCTGTTGCTCTGGATTCTGATGGATTGTCTGCATGGGGAGTAAAGAGAACAGGTGCTATTTCAGGAGGTGTCTTTGATGTTTTAAGATTTTGGCTGTATGCGTGCTCAGGGAAATCAGCTCCAAATTCATTTCGCATAACATCCAGAACGCTTTCTATAGATGCCTCATTCACACACTTAATTTCTACAGAAACTTCGTCCCCTACAACCAAGCATTTAGTAATACTTTTTAGAAATGGCTTTTGACCATCCATTCCTAATGATGTGCTTTCTGCATGAACAGCATTGCGAACGTTGCCTGAATTCAAGTAATAACTGCAACACCATAGGTTTTTAAAAAATGAGTCAGCTGGTATATTGTCAGCCCGAACTCTTTACTAAGGTGTTACAGAATGAGAAAATACAATCAACTGACTCAAGATCAAAGGTACCACATTGCTGCCCTAAATAAAACAGGTGCACACAATCCAACAGGGCGATTGCACTATAACTAAGAAGCTCAGATAAATTCAGTGCTATTCCTGCCACAAAGGAACCCCAACAAGCTCGCCTTTCATCAAAATGAAGCGCTTCGCGCACTTTTGTGTGGCCGCTTTTTCCTAAACAAGACACAGCAAAGACAAAAATCTAGCTTTTAATACTAGGTCTTAAGACCGGA
>JACCDN010721510.1_pt1 | contig 10188 bp, 5 predicted proteins | sample 7441691 | NCBI WGS metagenome assembly JACCDN01 (sample SAMN15323439, study PRJNA562643) | freshwater metagenome | isolation source: river surface water | place: USA:Blue River Watershed | collected 2017-08-16
CACCATTAGCCTTTTATTTTTTCACAAAACTTGGCAAAATGGAACAAGAAAGGCAAGATTCATGGTATTATCTATTCGGAACGGTAGCAGATCGAATTGCTAATATCTTCACAATTTTTTCTTTTGCCGCCAAAGCGCGTGAACTACAAAAAATTCAATCTTATTATGAGAATATACATAACCCATTAACTATTAGGTTTTATAGATATGATTTAATTATATCTATAATATTATCTCTATTTTATTGGGCATTTTTAATATCACTATTTTGTTATGTCATCTATATGCGCAATAATGGCGAGATTTCTGTTGGAGATATTGCTTTTATCATGTCGCTTACTTTTTTATTTACTGAAAACTCTTGGCATGCAACAATGTCGATCAAAGATTTTCTCCAGGATATCGCTGCCTTTCGCTCGGCTTTTTCCATTATGCAAATTCCACAAGATGATATAGATAAACCTGACGCACGCGAACTAAAGGTTTCTAGGGGTGAGATTGAATTTAAGAATCTGTCTTTTAGCTATGAAAATAATGATTATGTATTAAAGGACTTAAAGCTTAGCATAAAAGCAGGACAAAAAATAGGAATAGTTGGTCATTCTGGGGCGGGAAAATCAACATTAATATCTTTGCTGCTAAAAAATTTTAAAGCCACAAATGGCGATATCATTATTGACAACCAAAGCATCTATGACATTTCTGCTGAATCTTTGCGCACTCAAATATCTTTAATCCCTCAGGATATTATGCTATTTCATCGCTCTATCGGTGAAAATATTGGATATGCAAAAGAAAATGCAAGTACAGATGAAATAAAAAACGCTGCCAAAGCAGCAAATATACATGAATTCATCGAAACTTTACCTGAGAAATACGATACTCTAGTAGGCGAAAGAGGCGTAAAACTAAGCGGAGGGCAACGCCAGCGCATAGCAATTGCCCGCGCTATGCTTAAAAATGCTCCAATTTTAATTTTAGATGAAGCAACTTCTTCGCTCGATAGCCAAACCGAACTAGAAATTCAGAAATCTATCAATATAATGCTGGAGACCAATAAAGCCACAGTAATTGCTATAGCTCACCGCCTTTCCACCATAAAATATTTGGACAGAATAATCGTGCTAGAAAACGGCAACATTGCGGAAGATGGCAGCTTCGCTGAATTGCTGTCACTCCCTCGCGGCAAATTCAAAGAACTATGGGAACATCAAGTTAATGGGATGCTGACTTAGCAAGCTTATGACAAGCGACGAAATTAATTGCTATTGCCATAGGCTGCAGTGCCCATATTCTTGTTAAGATTCGCTAGTTTTACAGCAGTATCCCTGCCATATACCGCTAGCTTATCTGCCTCTATATTCCCCATATTCTCACCGTGCCCTTTAATCCATTGCCAATTAACCGCGTGCTTACCTATTTCCTTATACAGCTCTTGCCATAAATCTATATTCTTGACTGGCTGGTTAGCGCTAGTGCGCCAATTATTTTTTAGCCATTTATTTATCCATTCGGTGATGCCTTGTTGCAGGTACTTACTATCTGTATAAATGTCCACCGTACAACTTTTTTTTAATGATTGTAGTCCTTTTATGGCAGCGATAAGCTCCATCCGATTGTTAGTAGTGCTGAGCTCATAGCCCCAAATTTTTTTTTCTGCCTCGCTAAATTGTAGTAAAGCTCCCCACCCTCCTGGACCAGGATTACCGCTGCACGCTCCATCAGTGTATATTTTTACCTTGAGTTTTAATTGCATGACAATAAAATTATTAGTTGGTGGGACCGAGAGGATTCGAACCTCCGGCCTAGTGATTAGGAATCACTCGCTCTATCCTGCTGAGCTACGGCCCCGTTAAAGAATTAAAGGTACTAAAATATACCAAGATTATTGACAGTTACAAGCATGAGTTATAAATTCCAGAGGATTGATATGTTTATTATTTAGCCATATTTCAAAGTGAAGGTGATGCGAGGTTGAATTACCGCTATTCCCTTGCACTCCAATTTTTTGCCCCCTTATTACCCTTTGTCCTTCTTTGACGATTACTTTATCAAGATGAGCATACCTGGTCTTAAATTTGCCATAATGCCTAATATCTACCGTATTGCCGTAGCCTTTCATTCTAGCTACCAGTTCTACCTTACCTATCGCTGAAGAGTAAACAGGGCTTAGTTTGCCGTCTTTAAGGTCAATACCAGTGTGCATTTTGCGTTTGCCGCTAATGGGGTGCTTGCGTATCCCATACGAGCTAGTAATGTGAGCTCGGCGCTCTGGCAGCATCAAAGGGATGCGGTGGGCAATTTTATCCATTTTTGCTAACTGATCAATATTAGGATGAAGGGAGAAAGGAGAAAAATTGGCGTGATTTTGATTAATTATGCTTATTTCTAAAGGCGTAAGGAACTTATATTTACTATTAAGTTTTGTTACTAAATTTTTCAACTTTGCTGCCTTGGTTTTAGCTTCTATATCTAAATGCTTAATATTTTTAAATTTATTTTTAAATTTATTCAAAAAGCGCCGATGATAGTCGTCATTATTAATAATTTCATAGAAATCAGGCGAGTAAAGGCAAGCAGATTGCCTATGGTTTAGTAAATCGTAAGCAGCTACTAAATCGCCATGCGGTATATTATAGTTTTTATGAAGTTCATGAGTGACCTTATTCAGTAATTGACTGCTAGTATTTTGAGTAGTGCAGCCTGTCAGAAGGAAGGCAGAGCTCACTAAGCTGCTAATTATGGAAAAAACCTTAGTGATAAAAGAACCTTTCATTCGTCTAACTTAAACATCTCGTGAAGCATACTTACCAGTTTTTCGTTATCTTGCTCAGGAATTAATAAGGAAATTTTAATTTCTGAAGTTTGCATCATCAATATTTTTATCTTTTCTTTTTCTAGCTTACCTAATATTTTTACTACTAAGCCTTTATCGCCCTTAATACCATGTCCTACCAATGATACTAAGGCAACTTTAGCATCAATCGTGACATCCTTAATTTCACCACTTTTTTTTAACTGAATAAGCAAATTTTCAAGCTTATTTACATCACTAAGGGAAAGCAGGAAATTAGAGATATTGGCAGACTCAACATGCCACATTAGATCCGTATAAATATCGCTTTGCGCTAACTGAAGGCAAATTTGATGATGGCTTATATTAGAGTCTTTTATAACAACTTTTAATAAATTTTTATTAGAAGCAATGCCGGTAATTATTCTATTTTCCATAACTATATTTTTTTCAGTAATCAAAGTGCCGTTACTAGAAGCAAAGGATGACAAAACCCTCAATGGAAGATGGTAGCGCATAGCAATGGCAACGCACCTCGGTGCTAGTACCTTTGCTCCGGAGCAAGCAAGTTCTAGCATCTCCTCAAAACTTAGCCGCGACAATATCTTAGCTTTGCTAACTACTCTAGGGTCGGTCGTAAAGACGCCTTCTACATCCGTATATATATCACACCTATGCGCCTTCATCCTAGCTGCTATTAAAGCAGCAGTAGTATCAGAACCCCCGCGTCCAAGCGTAGTTATTCTTTTATCAGCGGTAATTCCTTGAAACCCTGCGAGTATTGGGATGATATTTTGGTCTAAACATTTATTTAAAAGCTTCACCTCTATTTTTTTTACTAATGCTTTACTATAAGTAGAGCTGGTGATTATAGGTAGTTGCCAAGCAAGTACCGATCTTGCTTTAAGTCCGTTTTTCTGTAACTGCATGGCAAGTAAGCTCGCGGTGACTATTTCCCCGCTGCATAAAGCAGTATCATACTCGGCTAAATGTTCATTCATATTTAGGTTGGAAACTTCGCTGCATATATCCACAAGCTGATTAGTAACCCCAGACATCGCCGATACTACCCCTATGACCTGGTTACCACGCGCAATTTCATCTCCAATAAGGCGGGCAGCTTCTCTTATTCTTTCGGTATTTGCTACTGAAGTGCCCCCGAACTTTTTAACTATTAAAACCATAATGCGTAATTTTTATGCACGCAGTCCTGCAGCATAGGTATAATTCTAGTAAATGAAAAATTGGGAGACTTATCATTACATATTTATTACTTTTAGTCCTAAGGATATGGTAGTGCTGCGTATTTTCTTTATTCCTCTAGAACTATCGCCCATGTAATCATGAGCAATCTTGCCCGTGATACTAACACAATCTACTGCATATGTCACTTTCACATTACGATAAAGGATACGGCTTTTCTTGTTTGCAAGGTCTAAATGCATTTCGTTGCCTATTAGCCAGTTAGAATTTAAGTGGTAGGCAATATCGTAATGAAATTGCTTAACTCTATTTTTGGAAAAAACTAAATTATCCGATGCGTAGTAATTAGAAACATTTTCTAGCATAATAAAGCTGGTAGACAGGCTTACTTCGTTCCCAACGAAATTAGCTCCCACCTCCTCACGAATGGAAGAAAAATGCCTATTTTTCCTAAAGCGATAAAATAGTTCTACTCCTTCTAAGAAACTTAATTGAAACTTACCTACATTTTCTTTTAGATAACTATTTTTACTGTTTCGCTCAGCAATAAGTTGTCCTAAAAATAGGCTGAAATAATTGCGATTAGAAAGCAAGCCACTATCAAACCCATAGCTTATTCGGTTGCCGAATTCATGGTAATCTATACCACTATAGCGATTGGAGAGGAATAAGTTTTCCTCGGCTAACTCATATTTTGAGGCATCTATTAAGTTAAACTGAGCATCACTTTCCTTGTATTTGCGTCCAACAGCCACCATTACTTTTGGCTCAATGCTGGCACTACTGAAAGAATTAATTTTACTCACTAAAGGGTGTCGCCAGGTTGTTTGCAGCTCCGATATGCTTCTAGTTAATAACTGGCTATTCTGATTATGTTGCGAGTCATCAACGATATAAGCATAAGCACGAGAATATGCAGTTAAACTAATAACACTACCATTAGGAATAATATGGTCATTCGTGACTTCTAACTGCGCGGTAGCACGATTTACCCGTTTACCTGCTATTTCTCGGAAAGCTGAACCGTTAGTTTGAATAATCGCATAAGTATTTTCATCTTCACTCAGATTAATAATATTTTTGCTTTTAAACTGAGGAAGTACTAAAGAATCATTATTTTGGGTCGTTTGTCCTTTCATATCTTGAAAATATAAGCCTTCTAGCGAAAAATAGTCATAATCGATGATTCTGTTAAGATATAAATTAGACTGCAGATATGAATGGTGCTGCCCATAATAATTTTTCAAATAAGCCTTATCAGAAGAGCGATTTAAACTAAATCCATAATCATATTCTTGCTGATAGAAATTTCCCGCAGAAAAAATATGATAACTATTAACCTTAGTATTTTTTATCTCTTTCCCATCACTTTGAATACGATAGGGAACTTTGCCGTAGCTACCGTAGACGTTATAGTTGCCGTTAGGCACTAAGTGGCGTGCTTCTATTTCATATATATTATATTTGTAAGCTATTCGAGGCGTAAAAGTAAAATCTAGATTGGGCTGCGCTCTAAAATAAATAGGAATCCTTAGACTGTTTTTATCAATACCAGGTACTAACAACCCACTTTGGGCTTTAGCGCCTGGAGTAGGATGGGACAAATACGGCAGATAAAAAATTGGTTTACCATATACTTCAAAAAAAAGATTTTTGTAGATTATTCTTTGCTTATCAAGATCTACAAAAGTGTGAGAGGCAGAAATTTGCCAGATAGGCGGGCAATTTCCAGTAATTTGACATGGGGTAAAACTAGTTTTGTAGAGCTCTGCTTGATCTTCATTTATTCTCTCCGCCAACCTTGAAGCCAAAATAGTATTATCATTGAACTTTAGAATAAAATTTGCAATTAAAGCTCTCTTCAATTTATCCTTAAAAATCACCACCTCGCCAGTAACCTCTCGATGTTCTTGGTCAGTGACGATTACATTCTTTTCTGCCCATAATGTATCTTTTTCAATATCATAAAATAATCTATCAGCAGTAATGATATACTGTTCTACCTTGGCTTTAATGTTTCCTTCCGCGTAGATAAAACCTTCATTGCTGTTATATTCAATAAAATCAGCGCTAATAAAAGCATCTTCAAAAGATGCAGCAGCAAGGCGCTCACTACTAAAGAAAAGCAATATGCTGCAGCAACAGAAAATTTGTAGAATCTTGATGAGCATTGAGCAAAATTATATATCAAGCATAGTTTTTATCATTGAAAATACCAAAACTAAATAGAAAAATACTTAGAAATAGAAAAATACGTAAAATATGATAAAATTAAATTACTGCCTCAATTAACTTAAGAAGAATATGCATTTTCTAGATGAAGCTAAAATATATCTTAAAGCAGGAGACGGTGGCAATGGCTGCGTTAGCTTTAGGAGAGAGAAATACGTAGAAATGGGCGGACCAGATGGTGGAGATGGTGGAGACGGCGGTAGTATTATTATTGAGAGCTCCTCTCATTTAAACACGTTGCTAAGTTTCAAATATAAGCAACATTTCATAGCAGCTAATGGCGAAAACGGCAAAGGTTCAAACAAGAAAGGGAAGTCCAGCTATCCGTTAATTCTGCAAGTACCAATTGGCACTCAAATATTTTCCGATAATGGGGAAGTGTTGCTGTATGATTTTATCTCTGACAAGCAAACCTTTAAAATAATTAAAGGCGGTAGAGGTGGACTGGGCAACAGTCATTTCAAATCTTCCACTAATCAAGCTCCCAGATCCTGCACTAAAGGACAAAATGGACAAGAAATTTGGGTCCAGTTAAAACTTAAATTATTATCAGAGGCTGGGCTTGTTGGGCTGCCAAATAGCGGTAAATCAACCTTTCTATCCGTTACCACTGCCGCTAAGCCGCGCATTGCCGCCTACCCTTTTACTACTCTTCATCCGAACTTGGGAGTAGTATATATAGATGAGGAGGAATTTGTGCTTGCTGATATACCCGGATTAATTGAAGGCGCTCATCATGGGCACGGACTTGGCGATAAGTTCTTAAAACATATTGAACGGTGTGGGGTCTTAATTCACTTAATTGATGGAACGAGCGAAGATATTATTCATGATTATGAAGTGATTAGAAATGAATTAGCGTCTTATTCATTATTGTTAAAAGATAAAGTAGAAATAGTTTGCCTAAATAAATGCGACAGCTTAGATGAGGAAGAAATTAACAGCAAAACTCTCGCCTTACAGCATCACATTCAAAAGCCTGTATTTCCTATCTCAGGACAAGCTAATCTCGGCATTACTGACGTTTTAAGATTAGCATTAACAGAAATTAAGAAGTTCCGTTCCTTTCTTCAATCAACAACGCTGCCATTAACCGAGCAATAGCTCAATTTGACTTATATAAGCAAATTGCTTAGTATGGTAGCCTTCTATTATGGAGAGCAGATGCGTTCAAATCAGCTATATCTTTTTCGAGATATGCGTTTTTTACCTATTTTTATAGTGCAGTTTTGCGGCTGTTTGAACGATAACATACTTAAAAATGCTTTAATAATTTTAATTACTTACAAATTATCCAACCAACTACAATATCCCCAATTCCTTATCTTACTTGCTAATGTTTTATTCGTCTTACCTTTTGTATTGCTGGCAAGTATTGCTGGTCAAGTAGCCGATAAATACGAACGTGCCACTATAGTCAAAATCGTTAAACTATTTGAAATCGCCGTAGTAGCGTTTTCCGCCTTCGGATTTATCCATAATAACTTAATTATCCTTTTCAGCTGCATAGGCTTGATGGGAGTACATTCGGCATTTTTTGGTCCTATAAAATATAGCGTACTGCCTGATCATCTAGAAAAAAACGAACTACTTGCCGCTAACGGCTTCGTAGAAGCTGGCACGTTCATTTCAATTTTCATTGGCACTATTATCGGCGGGTTTTATAACTTAAACGCTAATTTGGTAATTTGCCTTGCTATTGCTATTAGCATAATTGGAATAGCAGCTAGTTACTTTTTGCCGAAATCTAACAATTTTAACAGCAAGCTTAAAATAAATTTCAATTTATTCCAAGAAACACAAGAACTACTAGGATATGTCTATAAAAAAAAGCATCTATATCTAGCTATCTTAGGCATTTCGTGGTTTTGGTTTATTGGCGCGGCTATTCTTGCTCAGCTCCCTTCCCTAACCAAAGATATATTAGGAGCGGATGAAAATGTCGCTAATTTGTTTTTAGCCACCTTTTCTATCGGCGTTGGCAGCGGGTCGTTCTTATGCAACAAGCTATTTAAAAACCAAATTACCGTCAAATATGTTTTTATTTCTGCGGTTGGAATTAGCCTATGCGGAATTGATTTATTTTTTGCCAGTACCATCAGCGCTGTAAACTATGAGCCTGAACAATTAAAAAGCATCGTAGTATTTCTATCAAAAAAGCATCACTGGCGAATTATTATTGACTTATTCTTGCTCGCTGCCATTGGCGGCTTGTATATAGTGCCGCTTTTTGCAGTGATGCAGTATTTTTCTCTACCTTCACACCGTAGCCGAGTCATAGCAGCCAATAACTTGATTAATTCAGTATTTATGGCATGTTCTACTGCATTACTTTCTCTGCTTTTTTATCTAGGCTATTCCATTCCTTTTATCATATTGCTGGTAAGCCTATTAAATATGGTAGTAGCTTTCTATATTTACGAACTAACGCCAGAAGTTAAAATCATCCCCACTAAACTACTTAAAGTTATTTTAAAATTCGTTTTTAATAAACTATATAAAGTAGAAGTAAGAGGACTTGAAAATTTCCATAAAGCCGGCAAAAGATCAATAATTATTGCTAATCATTTATCCTACATAGACCCTGCTTTGCTTTCCGTTTACCTTCCATCTACTCTAATATTTGCCATTCATAGCACAGTTGCTAAAGCCTGGTGGGTTAAGCCTTTTCTCAAAGTAGTTAAAGCATTGCCAGTAGATAATAATAATGCAATGGCTATTAAAACATTAATTGAATATGTCAAAAAAAATAAAAGAATAGCCATTTTCCCGGAAGGCAGGATTAGCACTACCGGCTCATTAATGAAAATATACGAAGGACCAGGAATGATTGCTGATAAAGCTGACTGTCCTATCTTGCCAATTAGAATTGATGGTACACAGTTCACTCACTTTTCCAAGCTTAAAAATATCCCTCAAACTAAAATATTCACTAAAGTTATCATTACCATATTGCCGCCCGTAAAATTCCAGCCTCTTAGCGAGATGGGCAGCAGAGACCGACGTAAATACATAGGCGAAGCGTTATATAATATTATGACTGATATGATGTTTGAAAGCTCTGGTTACCAACAACCGATTTTTCAGTCATTGATTGACGCCGCCAAAATTTATGGCTTTAATCACCCAATAATTCAAGACGCAAATGCAGAATACGCCCTTACCTACCGTCAGCTAATAGCTCAGTCTTTTACCTTTGCTAATTTATTGACTTACATTGCGCCTAGCGAGCCTATTGGTTTATTATTACCTAATACTGCCATGAGCTTATCTTTATTTTATGGCTTACAAGCAGCAAATAAATTGCCGGTTATGCTCGGCAATAGCAAGTCTATGGTAACTTTTGCCTGCCAAGCAATAAATATCAAAACCTTGATTATTTGCCGCCAACTCACCGAAAAAATGGAGTTAACTACTGAAATTAACGCCTTAGCAGTTAAAGGCGTACAAATTATTGAATTAAATGAATTATTGCAACAACCGACTAAGTTTGGGAAATACAAGGCTTTTTTAGGCAGTTTATTTCCCCAAACCTACTATAACAAAATAGCTGGTAGCGTTGAGGAAAACAAACCAGCCGCCATTTTACTTACCAGCGGCTCTCAAAGTCCGCCGCAAGCAGTTGCTTTATCTCATAAAAATCTGCAAGCCAACCGTTGCCAATTAAGCGCTCGACTAGATTTTAACATTCACGACATTGCATTTAATGCTTTGCCTATTTCTAGCTGTTTTGGCTTAAATAGCCTACTGCTAACTACTTTAAGCGGCATTCGCACTTTTCTTTACCACTCGCCTGAGCACTATCGCATCATTCCTGAAATCATCTATGATATTGGCGCCACCATTATGTTTAGTACTGATCTGTTCCTCTATAATTATGGCAAGTATGCTCATCCTTATGACTTTTACTCTCTAAGACATGTCTTTGCCGGCGAGCAAAAGTTGCATCTTCACACTAA
>JACCDN010139260.1_pt1 | contig 10186 bp, 8 predicted proteins | sample 7441691 | NCBI WGS metagenome assembly JACCDN01 (sample SAMN15323439, study PRJNA562643) | freshwater metagenome | isolation source: river surface water | place: USA:Blue River Watershed | collected 2017-08-16
GGCCCACACCTTCGCCCCCCGCGTTTTTGCCGGCATTGGCAATCGCAATTGCCAGCTCGGCTTCGGCCTGCTGCAGCCTGGCCTGATAATCACGGTCGTCGATTTTCACCAGCAGCTCGCCGGCCTTCACGATCTGGTTGTCGGCAATGTTCAGCGCCTTGATATAACCCGACACCCGTGGCGCCATCGGCACAATCTTGCCCTCGATCTGCGCGTTGTCGGTGGCCACGAAATGCTGGCCGTGCCACCAGCGATAAGCCAGCGTGGCGCCAATGCCAACCAGCGCCACAATCAGCACCAGGCGTGCCTTGGTTTTCTTGGGGGGATTGTTCACTTCATTGCTCATGGTTCTCTCCGTTTTTTCGGGCGCAGCGTTCAGGCACGGATGCCGCGCAGCAACACGTCCAGATGAAATTCGGTAAATGCCGCCATATCCAGCCGCTCACGGCGATAGGGGCCAAAAGCATGGTTCCAGATGGTTTGCAGGATCACCGGCGAAATGATCTCCTTGACCGCAAACTCGATATTCAGTGGCCGGAACTCGCCAGAATCGATGCCGCGCTGCAGGATTTCCGCCAGCACCTTGCGCACCCGGTACACCACCTCGTCCAGATAAAAATGAGCCAGATCGGGGAAGTTGCCCGCCTCTGCCACCACCAGCTTGGAAATGCCATTGGCTGGCGATTCGGCGATCAGCCTGATCCATTCTCCGACCAGGCAACGCAATAACTGCTCCGGGCTCAATTGCGCATCGGCAACGATTTTTTCCGCCAGCAGGATAGATGGCACCACGGTTTCGCGCACGGCTGCCTTGAACAGCTCTTCCTTGCTGGGGAAATACAGATACAGCGTGCCCTTGGTTACCCCCGCCTGTTTCGCCACCTCGTCCAGACGGGTGGCGGCAAAGCCTTTCTGGATGAATAGCTGCAGTGCCGCGTGGATGATTTCTGCCGGCCGGGCTTCTTTGCGTCGTTGCCAACGCGGCTGTGTGGTGTTGTCGGCGTTCATGGATATAAGTAACTGACTGGTTGGTTAATTATTGTGGGGATGAAGTCGGGCTGTCAATAGGCCTGCAATTGCCGGCAATGCGATGTCTGGCCCTTGGGTGATGTGTGACCGGCAGGTCATGCGCTGCGGTTTGTGATGTGGGCGTGGGGGGTGATACTGCGCCCGCCTGCAAGCCGCATCCCTATTGGCTTGCAGGCGGGCCTGCAGCCCAGTGTGGATGCGGGCTGCAGGCCGGGGCCTATTTTTCCGTCAGTTTCAGCGTTTTGGTGTAGATGCCGCGCAGCAGGTCGATTTCTTCGGTTTCCAGCATATTGCGCTGGTACAGGCGGCGCAGCTTGGGCATCAGGCGTTTGGGGTTGTCGGGGTTGAGGTAGCCGATTTTGATCAGCGTCTCTTGCAGGTGCTCAAGCATGCCTTCCACTTGGTCCTGCGTCGCCAGTTGTGGCGCTTGCGGCCAGTCTTCAAAGCTGTTGAGACCGGCGGCCATGCGTAATTCGTAGGTCACCAGTTGCACGGCCGCGGCGAGGTTGAGCGAGCTGTAGTCGGGGTTGGTTGGCACGTGCACCAGCAGGTTGCATTGCAGCACCTGCTCGTTGCTGAGGCCGCTGGTTTCGTTGCCGAACACAAAGGCGATTTCGTTTGTTTGCGCCAGTTGCATCATTTGTTCGGCGGCTTGGCGCAGATTGGCCGAGGGCGCGGCCAGATCGCGGCGGCGGGCGGTGAGGGCAGCGGCAAAACCGACGCCGTTGAGCGCGTCGCTGAGTGAATGGCAGACTACCGCTTGTTCCAGCACGTCGTCGGCGCTGCTGGCAAGCGCGGTGGCGTGCGGGTCGGGAAACGATTGCGGGTTGACCAGATACAGGCGCTTGAGCCCCATTACTTTCATCGCGCGGGCGGTGGAGCCGATGTTGCCGGGGTGACTGGTGTGGCACAAAACGATGCGGATGTTGTTGAACATGCTGGATTCAATCTGAAGGCCGCCGCTGGCGGTTTGATGCAATGAATAGGTATACTGCTCTAATTCAAATGTCATGATGCGGCAGACGTGATGTCGCATCGCCAATTTTTTGGGATTTTACGTCATGAGCGATATCAACGGTTATGTAACCGATCAGGAATACACCAGCGATTATCATCACGCCTATACCCCGGCGATGCTGGATTATGTGGCGTTGCTGAATGGTATCGCGCCTCCCGAGCGGGCTGCCGGACAGTTTCGCTTCTGCGATCTGGGCTGCGGTTTTGGCATGACTGCACTGGCGCTGGCGGCGGCCAACCCGGCGGCACAGATTTACGGCATCGATTTCATGGCGGAGCATATCGATGTCTCTCAAGCCCTGGCTGAGCGTGCCGGCATCAACAATGCACATTTTCATCAGTTATCGTTTGCCCAGGCGCTGGACAAGGATTTCGAGCCGTTCGACTACATTGTTGCGCATGGCGTTTATTCCTGGGTGAATGCCGATGTGCGCGCCGAGGTGACGGCATTTATCCAGCGATATCTGAAGCCTGGTGGTGTGGCATATATCAGTTATAACGCGATGCCGGGCAAGGCCAACATCCTGCCGGTGCAGAAATTCGTTTCGCATTTTGCCGCTGCCCAGCATGGGCCGGGGTCGCAGCGGGTGCTGGAGACCTTTGCGCAGCTGCAGCAGTTGCAGCAGATGGGTGCGCGCAATCTGCAGGGCAAGCCGGAGCTGGATATGCTGCTGCAGAGCCTGGGCAATGAAGATCCGCGTTATCTGGCACACGAATACCTGCATTCGGCATGGGAGCCGCGTTATTCAATCGATGTGGCGCGGGAGATGGCTGGCGCCGGGGTGGAATATATTGGCTCGGCGATGCTGTTTGCCAATGATGAGCGGTTTCTGCTCAACCCCGAGCAGCAGGCCTATCTGGCCAACTTCGGCAATATCAATGAGCGAGAGCTGGTCAAGGATTACCTGCTGGATGTGTCGTTTCGCCGCGATGTGTTTGCCCGTGCGCCGCGCCGGCTCGATCCGGCGGAACAGGAGCGGCGCTGGGGGCGCCTGATGTTGATGCTGACGGTTGCGCCCGATGCGGTTGACTATCAGGTGCAGGTGGCGTTTGTCGAAGCCAGCATTGATAACCCGGTGGCGCGCAGCATTGTCAAGGCGCTGGCTGGCGGGCCCAAAACCGTCAATCAGTTGCTGTCCCGCTGGGACATGATGTCGGCGTCGGTGCAGGATGTGCGCGACGTGCTGTTTATCCTGCTGTGTTCACAACAGCTGACGCTGGTGGAACAGGACAAGGTGGCGACGGCCTCGCGCCTGAATCAGGTGTTGGCCGATGCCGGCTATGTGTGCAACGCGCTGGCCACACCATACGGCGTAGGCGTCGAATTGCCGCTGGCAGACCTGATGCTGGCAGTGGGTGCACCGCAAGGGAGCGTGGCAGAACGCGCAAACTGGTTGCGCAGCGAAAGCCGGCGTCTGGGCCGGGTGTTGCGCGACCAGAACAAGCAACGCGTGGCCGACAATGCCGGTGATGACGCCTACGTTGCGCTGGTGGAAGATTTCGACCGCCGCCGCGCTGGCTTGCTGTTGCAGTGGTTGCCGATTGGACATATTTGACGGCTGACACAACGCAGTGACTGGACAAGCCGCTGTATTTCTTCCGAAAAGCGTTATAATGGCGACCTTTGTGGCGATACCGTCGCCTTGTTCCTTATCACTGCGGGCGTAAGCCGCCTGCCCTGGAGTTCCCATGCATCCGATGCTCAACACCGCGGTGAAAGCCGCTCGTCGTGCCGCTTCGATCGTAACCCGCGCATCCAACAATCTGGATGTGATCAAGGTTGAACGCAAACAGCAGAACGATTTTGTCAGCGAAGTTGATCGTGCCGCCGAGCAGGCGATTATCGAAACCATTCTCGAAGCCTACCCGACCCATTCGATCCTGGCTGAAGAGAGCGGCAGCAAGGGCGACTCCGAATTCCAGTGGATCATCGATCCGCTCGATGGCACCACCAACTTCCTGCACGGTTTTCCGCAATACGCGATTTCGATTGCACTGCGCCACAATGGCCAGATCACCCAGGGTGTCATTTACGACCCGGTGGCCAACGATCTGTTCACCGCAACCCGCGGTGTGGGTGCCTTCCTCAACGATCGTCGTATTCGCGTATCCAAACGTCTGTATCTGCAGGATGCTTTGGTCGGCACCGGTTTCCCGTACCGCGAATTCCAGCATCTCGATACCTATATGGCGATGCTGAAAGACATGTTGCCCCGTTGTGCTGGCGTGCGTCGCCCGGGCGCTGCGGCACTGGATCTGGCCTACGTTGCCTGCGGCCGTTTTGATGGTTTCTTTGAACTCGGCCTGAGCCCGTGGGATATCGCTGCCGGCGTATTGCTGGTGCAGGAGTCCGGTGGTCTGGCTGCCGACGTTGCCGGCAATGAAAACTATCTGGAAACCGGCAATGTGCTGGCCGGCAATCCGAAAATCTTTGCGCAGATGCTGCAAGTGCTGGCGCCGCATCTGACTGACTCGATGAAGCGCTAAGGTTTTACCCGAACCAGCCCACGGCAAGGATTTTCCTTGCCGTTTTTACTTCTTCTTTGACCTTCCCACATCACGCCATGACCGCCACTCATACCCCGATGATGCAGCAGTACCTGCGCCTCAAGGCCGAACATCCCGACAAGCTGTTGTTCTACCGCATGGGCGATTTTTACGAGCTGTTTTACGACGACGCGGAAAAGGCCGCGCGCCTGCTGGATATCACGCTCACCACACGTGGCAGTTCTGGCGGTCAGCCGATTCGTATGGCCGGGGTGCCTTACCATGCCGCCGAGGGCTATCTGGCGCGCTTGGTGAAAATGGGCCAGTCGGTGGCAATCTGCGAGCAGATCGGCGACCCCGCTACCAGCAAAGGCCCGGTAGAGCGCAAGGTGATGCGGGTGGTGACGCCGGGTACGCTCACCGATGCTGCCTTGCTCGATGAGCGTCGAGACAATCTGCTGCTGGCCTTGAGCATGCAACGTGGCAAGCTGGGCCTGGCGTGGCTGTCGCTGTCTTCCGGGCAATTCCGCTTGATGGAATCGTCGGCTGACAATTTGTTGTCGGAGCTGGATCGTATCCGCCCGGCAGAAATCCTGCTGCCGGACGATTTATCGCTGCCGGTGCTGGATAGCCTGGGCGTGCCGTGCCGCCGCCTGCACCCGTGGCAATTTGATCGTGACAGCGCGCTACGGGTGTTGACCACGCATTTTGCCACGCATGACCTGAACGGTTTTGGTTGCCAGGAAATGACATTGGCGCTGGGGGCTGCCGGTGCCTTGTTCGATTATGCGCGCCAGACCCAGGGCAGCAGCCTGCCGCATGTGGTGGGCCTGATTGCCGAATCGGCGCAGCAATATCTGGCATTGGATGCCGCGACCCGGCGCAATCTGGAGCTGACCGAAACCATCCGCAACGAACCGGCGCCAACTTTGATGTCTGCGCTCGATAGCTGCGCCAGCAGCATGGGCTCGCGTTTATTGCGCCACTGGCTGCATCATCCGCTACGCGATCAGGGGGCGATTGTTGCGCGCCAGGAAGTGGTGGAAAGCCTGCGCCAAAGCCCGCAACTGGATGAGCTGCGTCAGCATTTGCGCTGCATCGCCGATATTGAACGCATCAACGCCCGGATTGCCTTGCGTAGTGCCCGCCCGCGTGATCTATCGAGTTTGCGCGATAGCCTGCTGCAGTTGCCGCAACTCCTTACCCTGCTGCCAGAGGTGATTCCGGCGCTGTTGCAGCCATTCCGCAGCTTGCTGGCCCAGCCATTTGCCGCAGCCGATCTGCTGCAACAGTCTTTGTTGCCTGAGCCGTCGGTGTTGCTGCGCGAGGGTGGGGTGATTGCGACTGGCTTTAATGCCGAGCTGGACGAGTTGCGCGCCATCCAGACCGATTGCGGGCAGTTTCTTGCCGACCTTGAGGCGCGTGAAAAAGCCCGCTCCGGTATCAGCACCCTCAAGGTTGAATACAACAAGGTGCATGGCTTCTATATCGAAGTCAGCCGGGCACAGGCAGACAATGTGCCGGATGATTACCGCCGGCGGCAGACGCTGAAAAATGCCGAACGCTACATTACCCCCGAACTGAAAACCTTCGAAGACAAGGCGTTATCCGCACAAGATCGCGCACTGGCACTGGAAAAGCGTCTGTACGAAGATCTGCTGGAGCAGTTGCAGCCACATATCGGCTTGTTGCAGCAATTGGCGGGCTACATCGCGCAGCTCGACGTGCTGGCGTGTTTCGCCGAGCGCTCGTTGTTTTGCAACTATGTTCGACCACAGCTGCATGCCGGTCATGGCATCGAAATCCGTGGCGGCCGTCACCCGGTGGTGGAAACCCAGATCGACAGCTTTATTGCCAACGACACCCTGCTGACCCCGACCCGCCGCATGTTGCTGATCACCGGCCCGAACATGGGCGGTAAATCGACCTATATGCGGCAGACTGCGCTGATCACGCTGCTGGCTTATGTCGGTAGCTATGTGACGGCCGTTGAGGCGCGTATCGGGCGTCTTGACCGGATCTTCACCCGGATTGGCGCTTCCGACGACCTGGCGGGTGGCCGTTCGACCTTCATGGTTGAAATGACCGAAACTGCCAATATCCTGCACCATGCCAGTGATGAAAGCCTGGTGTTGATGGATGAAGTCGGGCGGGGTACCTCGACGTTTGACGGTTTGGCGCTGGCCTGGGCAATTGCCCGCCACCTGCTCGACAAGAGCCGCGCCGCAACCCTGTTTGCCACGCATTATTTCGAATTGACGCGGCTGGCGCTGGATTATCCGCAACTGGCCAATGTGCATCTGGATGCGGTTGAGCACAAGGACAGCATTGTGTTTCTGCATGCGGTGCAGGAAGGCCCGGCGAGCCAGAGTTACGGGGTGCAGGTGGCGCAGTTGGCTGGGGTGCCGGCACCGGTGATTCGCGCCGCAAAAAAATATCTGGCAGAGCTGGAGCAGCAGAGCGCCGGCCAGGCACTGCAGGGGGATTTGTTTGCGATTCCTCTGCCACTGAGCGAGCCGGAAGTCATTGAAGATCCGGCATTACCGTTGCTTGACCGTTTGTCGGAAATCGATCCCGATGAGGTTTCGCCGCGCGCCGCTCTGGCGCTGCTTTACGAGCTCAAGGCACTGTCCGGTAAATAACTTTTTACAGATTTTTACTTTGCAAATGACATGCTGGCTGCCTAGACTGAATTTAACGTCACATATGATGATGTGCTAAATCGGCCAGGTTGCTGATTGGCAAAACAATAAGAACCAGCACAGGGATGCAACCATTTTTGGGGACTTAAATCATGTATGGAAGCACCAACCTGAATGAACTCAATGACGAGAGCACTTTGGATGCTGTGGTCAGGCTGATTGGCAATCCCGCCAGTGGCGAGTTGTATCTGAGTGATATTCGCAGCAAGGCTGCGGTTTCACTGGAGCGTTATGGCCGTTATCTGGCCGAACTGTTTCGCGAACATTGCATTACCGTGCCGCCCGCAGTCAATTTGCAGGCCGGATTGGGGGGTGAGGTAAAAGTGGTGGGTGATCACCCGGAAAGAGCCGTGGTTGAGCGCCTGTTCAAAAATAATCAGAAATTGATCAAGGGCTTCAAGGAACTGGAGGTCGTGCATGAAATTATCCGCACCCAGGAAGAAGCCATGCTCAATCAGCAATTGCGGCAACGTAATCCTGGCGCCGCTGCCCAACTGGAAGCGAATGCCGGTGTACCGCTTTTCAATCTGGGTATCACCAGTGGCGGCGCCTTGGCGTTTTTCTCGCAAGCCAGCAACTGACTCGTATTGCAAGCATGAAAAAGGCCGGATAATCCGGCCTTTTTCGTTGTCTGCTTCAGCGTGTCAGGAGTGCACCGCCAAGGTATTGGCCTAGTGCGACAGGTAACTCGGCAAAGAAGTCCGGGCGCAACACCTTGAATTTCTCGTTCTGCTCCAGCAAGGGTTTAACGTTATCGGGCCAGTCAAGCATTTGCCACAGGCCGATGGTCAACCCATACACTCGCAGCAGCGTGGTGGCGCCCTCGCCCTTGTGGAGTTGTGGTGCGCGAAATTCCAGTTGCTGGCCGATTTCCAGCAATTTGTCGATCAGCCGCGATTTGAAATCGAGCGCGATGCTGGCGTCCAGATTCTGTTCGATCACGCTGTTGGTCATCGCGGCCAGGCGCAGGAAGCTGGGTTCCTCGCGCAGAAAACCAATGTAGGTATCAAGGAACGCGTCGATCAGCGTGCCTGTAGAGGTTTGCGGTGCATCGAACAGATCCAGCACTTGTTGTAACAAGACATGAAATTGTTCATCCAGCAGTGCCAGGAAAATTTCTTCCTTGGTTCGGAAATAAAGATAAACCGTACCTTTGGCCAGACCGCTGGCTTCGGCAATGCGGCTCACCGACGGCAATTCGCGGCTGTTCTGCAGATATAGTTGTTGCGCTGCATCCAGAATCGACTGGCGTTTGGCGAGTTTCTCGTCTTCGGCAATGGCGCGCTGGCGCATGAGTGGTCTCGGCTGGAATGATGAATTGGCGCCTATTCTACGCGCTAGGTCGCATCCGATAAAGATATTATGCCAATGTCTTGATGTGTGTCAGCCTGTGGCTTGCCAAGCAGTGTGCAGTCGGCAAGAATACCGCAGCAATTTTATGCTCCAATACAAACCAATCCAGAAAAGATGGCATGCCCGGATTCAGATATGAAGCGATAGAACAGGCAAGTGGCAAGCAGCGGCGTGGCGTGATTGAGGCCGACAATGCCCGGCAGGCGCGCCAGCAACTGCGTGAGCAGGGCATGTTGGTGGCTGGTCTGGATGAAATTGTATCCGAGCAGGCCGGCGGTTCTTTTCTGCAGCGGCAGCGCGGTGGCGTGAGTCTGGCCCAGCTGGCCTTGCTGACCCGCCAGTTATCGACGCTGCTGGATGCAGGTTTGACCATCGAGCAGGCGCTGCAGGTGCTGATCGAGCAGGCGGATCAGCCACGTGAGCGGGAAGTGGTTGCCGCGCTACGCAGCGAGATTCTGGCTGGGGTGCCATTGTCGAAAGCCTTGGGGAACTTCCCGCGCGTTTTCCCCGAGTTGTATCGCACGCTGGTGGCAGCAGGAGAGGAATCAGGCAAATTGCCTGCAGTGATGCGGCGCCTTGCCGATTACATCGAGTCGAGTCAGGCCCTGCGGGGCAAGGTCATGCTGGCGATGTTGTACCCGGCCATCATTACTTGTGTGTCGATATTGGTGGTTGGCGGCTTGCTCACCTATGTGGTGCCACAGGTGGTGAATGTGTTCCAGAATACCCACCAGCAGTTGCCGTGGTTGACCCGCGCGTTGCTGGCCACTTCTGCTGCGGTGAAGGTGGGGGCGCTACCTGTGTTGCTGCTAATGGGTCTGGCGGGTTTTGGATTTGCCCGCGCTTTGCGCGCCGAGCCTTTTCGTTTAAGGGTGGATAGCTTTTTGCTGCGCCTGCCGCTGGCAGGACGGCTGATTCGCAGTATCAATACCGCGCGCCTGGCGAGCACGCTGGCGATTCTGGTTGGCAGTGGCGTGCCTTTGCTGAGTGCGTTGCAGCATGTGTCGGGCGTGGTGATCAATCGCGCCCAGCGATTGGCCGTGACCGAGGCATCCAAACAGGTGCGCGAGGGCGTCAGCCTGTCGCGTGCGCTGGCGGGCGGCAAGGTGTTTCCGCCGGTCTTGATTCACCTGATTGCCAGTGGCGAGGCCAGTGGCAAGCTGGAACATATGCTGGAGCGGGCGGCCCAGCAGCAATCACAGGAACTGGAGAGCCGGGTTTCGACTCTGACTGGTTTGATGGAACCATTGCTGATTCTGGCGATGGGCGGTGTGGTGTTGCTGATTGTGATGGCAATACTGATGCCGGTATTTGAAATGAACCAATTGATTAAATAGGAAAAGGTTTTGCATGTCTCAGCTTAACAATACCCAGCGTCAGCGTGGCTTTACCCTGATTGAGATCATGGTGGTGATCGTGATTCTTGGCGTGCTGGCCGCACTGGTGGTGCCAAAAATCATGTCTCGCCCGGATGAGGCGCGCGTGGTGGCGGCAAAACACGATATTTCGGCAATCGGCCAGGCGCTGAAGCTATACAAACTGGACAACGGCAGCTATCCCAGTACCGAGCAAGGCCTCAAGGCCCTGATCGCCAAGCC
>JACCDN010721321.1_pt1 | contig 10184 bp, 10 predicted proteins | sample 7441691 | NCBI WGS metagenome assembly JACCDN01 (sample SAMN15323439, study PRJNA562643) | freshwater metagenome | isolation source: river surface water | place: USA:Blue River Watershed | collected 2017-08-16
AGATGGTGCCGAACTCAAGTGGGTAACCGCCGCCGGCGTGAACTCCCTGCTTGGTGGCTTCTGCCAAACGGTCAAGTGAAAGGTTGCAAGGGGTAACTTCGCTCCAAGAGCTAGCCACACCGATTTGTGGTTTTACCCAGTCTTCATCGCCCATGCCAACTGCACGGAGCATGCCTCGAGAGGCTGCTTTTTCAATTCCATCGGTAACGTCGCGTGAGCGCGGTTTCATATCTGCAGACATACGGTCAAGTCTATTAGTTGTAGCCTTAAGGCGTGTCTAAGTCTTTGGAACAACCGACCAGCCTGAGTCAATACACTCGAGCCGCTGAATTGGCGTCGGCTGAGGTTATCGCTGCGTATTCAACCTCGTTTGGTTGGGCAACAAAACTGATTGGCCGCAACCAGCGCGTACACATACGAAACATTTACGCCTTGGTTCGAGTGGCCGATGAAATTGTTGATGGCGCTGCAGCCGAGGCTCTTGGCAACGGTATTTCAAATAATCCCCGTGACATTCTCGACCAATTAGAAGCTGAAACTTATCGAGCTATGGAATCTGGGTTCAGCGCAAATCTCGTGGTTCACGCTTTTGCTCAGACCGCCCGATTGGCAAACATCAGCAAAGATTTGGTGAAGCCGTTTTTTGCATCGATGCGTATGGATCTCTCGGCCAAAGAGCACGACCAGCGCGGCTTCGACATTTATGTTTATGGCTCGGCCGAGGTCGTGGGCTTGATGTGCCTTGATGTTTTCTTGATGGGGCAAGATTTGACCCCGGCAGAACGCCAAGAATTTGTCACCGGAGCTCGCGCACTAGGAGCAGCTTTTCAGAAGGTTAACTTTTTGCGTGACCTGGCTGCTGATTTTCAGAAGCTTGGCCGCTCGTATTTTCCGGGGGTTAATGTTGACACTTTTAACGAGGCTGAAAAAGTTCGCCTAGTTGAAGACATCGAAGCTGACCTGGTGGTTTCTTCACGATCGCTTCGAAAACTGCCACCAACTTCTCGCAAGGCAGTTTCGGCTGCCCAAATGTTTTTCACCGAGCTAAATCGCAACATCGCGGCCACACCGGCCGCAGAACTAATTCAACGCAGAATTCGTGTTTCTAACCCAAAAAAACTTGTAATTCTTGCCCAAGCATGGTTTGGAGTTGTGCCTAAATGAGTCAAAAAACTGCAGTAGTTGTTGGCGGAGGTATCGCGGGTCTTTCAACTGCGGCATTGTTGGCAAAAGCTGGCATGAAGGTAACACTTCTTGAGGCACGAGAGAAGGTGGGCGGCCGCGCCTACATCTGGGAGAAAGACGGCTTCAAGTTCGACATGGGCCCGTCTTGGTATCTGATGCCAGACGCTTTCGATCAGTTCTTCAAATTGATGGGCACCACCGCAGCCGAGCAGTTGAACCTGGTTCGGTTAGACCCGGCATATCAGACTCGCAATGAGGGGTATGGCGACAAGCTGATCATCCGTGAAAAATTGGCCGATAACAAGGTGCTTTTTGACTCGATTGAGCCAGGGGCCGGCGACCGACTTCAGGCCTACATCGATTCGGCCGAAGATGCCTACAAACTTTCGATCAAGCACTTTTTGTACACCAATTTTCAGAACGCAAAGTCGTTTGTTCAGCCTGAAGTTTTGGCGCGTGCGGGTCGATTTATTAAGCACCTGATCACCCCGCTCGACACCTTTGCTGGCAAATTTGTCACCGATAAGCGCCTGCGCAAAATTTTGAACTTTCCGGCAGTTTTCTTGGGCGCCTCGCCATATGACACCCCGAGCATGTATCACCTTATGACTCACGTAGACATGAATGTTGGCGTGTTCTACCCGATGGGCGGGCTCTACACGATCATCGAATCTATCGAGCGTCTTGCCAAGCAGCACGGGGTTGAGATTCACACCAACTCGAAGGTCAACAAGATTGAAACCACCAAGGATGGCCATGTTGCCGGCGTGACAGTTGGCGAGGTTTTCTACGGAGCTGATGTTGTGATTGGTAACGCCGATCTTCACCACATTGAGACTCAGTTGCTTGACCCTAAAGATCAGACGCTGCCTGAAAAATGGTGGCAAGACAAGGTGCCAGGCCCAAGTGCAATGCTTTTGTATCTGGGCGTTCGCGGCAAGCTGCCTCAGCTCGATCACCACACGCTTTTGTATGCCGATGACTGGGACAAAAACTTCAAAGAGGTGTTCCGCACCCCTGAAGAAAAGCGCAAGTCTGGCGCCAAGAGCGTTATTCCGAACCCGGCTTCGCTTTACATCTGCGCACCTAGCATCACTGACCCTTCAGTTGCACCTGAGGGCTACGAGAACATTTTTGTATTGGTTCCGATTGCTGCCGACCCAGAGTTGGGCAAGGGAGGAATTGATGGTTCTGGCGATGCTGAATTTGAAGCAGCTGCCGACCGAATCATTCAGCAGATTTCTGACTGGTGCGAGATTCCTGATTTGGCCGAACGCATTGTGGTTCGTCGAACCATGGGGCCAAAAGATTTCGTTGACGACCTGAACGCTTGGTCGGGAACGGCACTTGGTATGGCTCACACCTTGATGCAGAGTGCGTTCTTTAGACCAACAAATAAGAGCAAAAAGGTTGAGGGCCTGTATTACGCCGGCCACCACAGCATCCCAGGAATTGGCCTGCCGATGTGCCTAATTGGTGCCGAACTGGTCTACAAGCGATTGATCAATGACCGCTCAGCCGGCCCGCTAAAAGATGAAATTCAGCCAATTGGCGAGAACGGGTGGAAGGGGCTTCGTTGAGCTTCGTCTATCTAGCCGCTCTGCTGTTCTCAATCTCTGGCTTGGCCATTCTTGATTTTCGGTTCAAGTTGGCAATTGCAAAATCAGCTCGTTATTTGTGTTTGATTCTGATTTCAGTGGTGTTCTTTTTAGTCTGGGATATTGCCGGAATTCAATCTGGAATCTTCTTTAGGGGTGATGCAAGCCACTTGACGGGGGTGTTGCTGACTCAAGAGTTGCCGTTAGAAGAAGTTTTCTTTTTGATATTGCTTAGCTATAGCTCGCTGCTTTTATTAAAGGCATTTGGGCGTCGCGAGGCAAAACGCTCTGGCGGTTCTAAATGAACTATTTGGGTTTGAATGCAATTTTTTTAGGAGCCGTGATTGCCGCGAGTTTGCCGTTTCGCAAGCAACTGCCCTGGAAGGTAATCGGCCTGGCCACAGCTTGGCTGCTAGTTGCAACAGCGGTTTTTGACAACCTTATTGTTGGCACCGGAATCGTTGCCTACGACGAAGCGCTAATCACCGGAATCAAAATTGGGGTTGCGCCAATTGAGGACTTTGCCTATTCGCTGGCTGCTCCCCTGCTAATTTCAATTGCTATTGAAGTCACGAAAGGTTTGCGATGGAAGCCATAAAGCAACTGTTCTGGTCTTCAAGGCCGGTGTCTTGGATTAATACCGCGTATCCGTTCGCGGCAACTTATTTGTTTATCACCCGAGAAATCAGCATCGAGCTGGTGCTAGGCACTCTGTTTTTCTTGATTCCCTATAACTTGCTCATGTATGGCATCAACGACGTTTTTGACTACGAAAGTGATTTGCATAACCCACGCAAGGGCGGCATCGAAGGTGCGCTACTGGCACCCAAATGGCACCACCTAACAATCTGGTCAGCCGTGCTCAGTTGCCTGCCATTTGTAATTTATTTGCTCGCGGTTGGCACACTAAATTCAGCGGCTTGGTTGCTGCTCTTTGTGTTCACCGTGGTTGCCTACAGCGCCAAGGGATTGCGTTTTAAAGAGAAACCTTTTCTTGATTCATTGACTTCGGCAAGCCACTTTGTTGGTCCGATGATTTTTGGAGCAGCGCTCGCCGGAGCCGACCTTGGCGAACCAAAACTTTTGGCGATGATTTTGTCATTCACCCTTTGGGGAGTTGCCTCGCACGCGTTTGGCGCAGTTCAAGATGTTAAAGCTGACCGCGAAGGTGGCATTTCGTCAATCGCAACCGTAATCGGAGCTCGAGCCACCACGAGATTTGCGTTCACGGCTTATTTATTTGCCGGAGTGCTGCTGCTAACTGTTGGCGACTTGGCTTCGTTTGTGGCAGTTGCCGCAGTGCCTTACCTCTGGGTAGTTGGCACCCACTGGAACATAACCGACGAAACCTGTGAACAAGCAAACCGCGGATGGAAACGATTTATCTGGCTCAACTTTTTTGCCGGCTTTGTGGTCACTCAGTTTGTGATCTTGTCTGCCATCGGATTAAGTTTCGCCTAGAGAAACCCTTGCCGCAGAGACCACAACTTAGTTCTCTAGCTGGTTGACGATAGCGATAGTGCTGGTGGCCGTTCGGGCAAGTTCCCACCCAACTGGCAGTCTCTTCGGCAATCTCGCGCCCGGTAAATTTTTCAGCCCGATAGCCAATCGACTTTGCAGTTTTTAGCCAGACTTTTCCGTGCCCGGCAACTTTTCCACAGATTGCGTGCGCGATCTCGTGAAGCACGACCTGCATGGTTTCATCCAAGGTATGAATATCTACCAAATAACGCGAAACCGAGATGCGCTTCTCGGTGTAATTGCAAAGGCCGGCTCTACGCTTGGCCGAGTCAAAGGCAAAGCTCCAGACATTTAGGTCAAGGTGTTCAGCCATTTTTATTTCAGCCATCAGTCGAACAAAGTCATAACGGTCAAGGCTCATCCGCTGCATGCGCGTTTTGCCTTGGCTGAATTGACGACCGGTTTGGAATCCGACATTTTCCAGGCGACTGATGGTTGGCAGGTCGTTGATGGCAACCGCTGTTTTGATTATTTCGTCGGTTTTGCGATCAAAATGTTCAGTTAAAACACGGATGAGCTCCCCCTCGTCACCGAGAATCGGCGCAAGAAAATCATCCTGGTAGGTCATAGTGATTCAACCCTATTGTTTCGATTCTTCAATGGTTTGTTAACTACTTGTTAAAGCCCGCCAAAACTGAGAAAAATGTGAATTTGCTGTGAATTTTAGAAGTAAATTCTTCTTATGACACAAACAACCTCAGGCTCTGCGAAAGCAACCTCAATCGAAACAAACGACATTGCTCCGATCTCTGCAGGTGAGCGCCATGGAAAGCCTTGGCATCTCTTCACTGTGTGGTCATCTCCGAACCTAGAGTTCGCAACTATTTTTATTGGTGCACTTGCAATTTTTGCGGGTCTAAATGTTTGGCAGGCAATTCTTGCGCTGGCTCTAGGTAACGCGCTTGCTGCGGTCACCCATGGCTGGTTCAGCAGTTGGGGCCCGCGTCACGGTGTGCCTCAGATGGTGCTAAGCCGTGCAGCGTTTGGCCTGCGCGGAAACATCCTGCCTGCAGGAACCTCGACCTTGGTTGCCGGTATTGGTTGGTTTGCGGTTAACACCACTTCAGGTGCTTTCGCGCTAACAACCCTGACAAACCTCCCAGTTGCGGTCTCAGTAACCATCATTATCATCGTGCAGGTGGTAGCGGCATTTATCGGCCACAACTTCATTCAGAAGTTCGAGCGCTACGCGTTTTTCTACCTAGCCAGCGTGTTCGCTGTGGTTGCTTTCATCATCATCTCAAAGGGCGACTTCTCTGCCAACCCATCAACAGACTTCAAGTGGGGCGCATTCTCAGTTGGTGTGGCGCTTGCCTATGGTTACACCCAGGGCTGGACTCCATTCGCAGCCGACTTCACCCGCTACCTTCCGGCTAACAGCTCACCTCGCGCAGTTGGGCTTGCAGCAGGTCTTGGTAACTTCACCGCTACAACCCTTCTAATGTCAGTTGGTGCCATTGCCTGGAGTGGTGTAGTAGACGGTAGCTTGCTGCCTACCACCGCATTCACGCAGGCATTGCCAGAGTGGCTCGCCGTTCTAACCTTGATCGGTATCGCGGTTGGTTCAGTTTCAGCAAACGTTCTGAACATTTACTCAGGAACTATGTCATTCATCGCCGCAGGCGTGAAGCTAGGCTTCAAAACCCGCCGAGCAATCATGGTAGTTCTTGCCGGTGTACTTGGTGGCGCACTTTCGTACTTTGCAGTTGAAGACAACTTCCGCTTCATCTTCGAGCTTTTCCTACTAACCGTTGGTTACTGGTTGGCTCCTTGGGTTGCAATACTTGTGGTTGACCGTTTGCTTCGCAAGGGTCAAGACATTGACAAGCTGATTCGCGAAGACACCAAGCACTCTAACGTGGCGGGCCCAATCGCATTTGTGGTTGCCACCTCGGTATCGGTTTACCTTTTCGCCAAGGCTGAAATGCCGACCGTTCAGTTCTATGGTCAGCTAACCGGTCCGGGTGCTGAGAATGGCGACTGGACTGCGCTGAGCGGATTCATCCTTGCATCAGTGCTTTACTTCGTAATTTTCAAGCTAACCAACAAGAAGTAAAAAAGTAACTAAACGAGAGGCCTCGGCAATGGAATTCAAAGTTGGACAAATCTTCGCTACTGACGAAGAGAAGCTTCAAGTTGCCATTGCCGAGGCTCACCTCGGACTCGCCGAAGGCGGTATTCCAATTGGAGCTGCACTTTTCGACGAGGAAGGTCGACTGCTAGGCAGCGGCCGCAACCGCCGTGTTCAAGACGGCGATGCATCAATGCACGGCGAGACCAGTGCTTTTAGAAATGCTGGCCGCCAACGCTCTTATCGCAAGGTAACCCTTGCCACCAGCCTTTCCCCTTGCTGGTATTGCTCAGGCCTGATTCGCCAATTTGGTATCGGTCGAGTTTTGGTTGGCGATGACAAAAACTTTATGGGCGGCCAAGACTGGGTTGCCGAACACGGTGCCGAAGTGCACGTAATGAATGACCCTGGCCTAATTGAGGTCATGCGCGAGTTCATCGAGAACAACGACGCCCTCTGGAACGAAGACATCGGCGAAGAGTAAAACTCAAAACTTTTGAACTAAAAGTCAAAATGACACTAAGATAATTATTACTTAGTGTCATTTTTACTTTTAGTCGACGGCGGTTCACGATGGTTAGCTCAGCACCAAGCTCAGTTATCGCGCCGAACCTTGCCGTTTCGACCGTAATTTTCACGCTGCGCCCCAATGCTGATGGCTGCCTAAAACTTGCATTGCCACTGGTCAAGCGCATCCGTGCCCCATTTGAAGGCCAGTGGGCTCTGCCGGGTGGGCCACTGAACATCACCGAAGATTTAGCTACCGCGGCATCACGCAACTTGCTTGAGACTACCCACCTTGAGCCGCGCTACCTAGAGCAGCTCTATGCCTTTGGCAGTCTCGACCGATCGCCTGGCAGCAACCTTGCCGAGCGAGTGGTTTCGATTGTTTATTGGGCACTCGTTGGCAACGATGAAGCTGGGGCTGCGGTTGAGAGTGAAAACGTTCAATGGTTCTGGGCAGATGAATTGCCAGCACTGGCATTCGACCACAACGAGATAGTTGAATACGCCCTCTGGCGCCTTCGAAACAAGCTTGAATACAGCCGATTGGCTCATCGATTCTTGCCCGAACTTTTCACACTTGCTCAACTTCGCGAAGTTTATGAAGCGGTGCTAAATCGCGAACTCGACCCGGGCAACTTTAGAAGAACCGTTGAAGCCGAAGGCGCAGTTGTGCCCACCGGCGAGAGACTAGCCGGCACCAAACACCGACCACCACAGCTTTATCGCGCCAACCAAACAGGAGAAAACTCATGACCACTGCATCGGTCAACCAGCGCATCCAGCTAATTGTCAGGGGGCAAACTAGCGAATCAACCTGCAGCCCATCGTTGGCAAAAGGCCCTTGGGAATTTGACGGTGGCCCGGTTTCATACGGCCCTGGTGCCTCTAGCGGCGATTTGATTCCAACCGGTTCACCACGACAGGGTGCATTGCCTGATGAATACAAGATCGCCACGGATGAAGAACTGCGCCAGCGCATCATTGCGGCCAAGAAGACACTTGGCGACCAGGTGGTAATTCTCGGGCACTTCTACCAGCGCGATGAGATTGTTGAACATGCCGACTACCTGGGTGACTCATTCCAGTTGGCAAACGCGGCCAAGGCACACCCTGAGGCCAAGGCAATTGTGTTCTGTGGCGTTCACTTTATGGCCGAAACCGCAGATATTCTTTCGAACCCAGAGCAATCTGTGATTCTGCCGAACCTTGCCGCCGGCTGCTCAATGGCTGACATGGCCGACATCGATTCGGTGACCGAAGCTTGGGCACAGCTCGAAGAAATTTATGGAACCGAACCTGATGCTGAGGGTCGCGCTCCGATTATCCCGGTGACCTACATGAACTCTTCGGCTGCGCTAAAGGCGTTCTGCGGTGAACACGGCGGAATCGTCTGCACCTCATCAAACGCAGCGATTGTGTTGAAGTGGGCATTCGAGCGTGGCCAGCGAGTGCTGTTCTTTCCGGATCAACACCTTGGGCGCAACACTGCCAAGGCAATGGGAATTAGCACCGATCTGATGCCTCTCTGGTTTGGTCGCAAGCCTCTAGGCGGCAGCACGGTAGAGCAGCTGAACGACGCCAAGGTAGTTCTGTGGAACGGCTTTTGCTCGGTTCACAAGCGCTTTACTGTTGCCCAAATTGACAAGGCTCGCGCCGAGTTTGAGGGGGTTCGCGTAATTGTTCACCCTGAAAGCCCGATGGAGGTCGTTGACGCAGCCGATGAGTATGGTTCAACCGACTACATTCGCAAGGCAGTTATGGCTGCGACCGAACCAACCACCTTTGCTATCGGAACCGAAATCAACATGGTTCAGCGTTTGGCGGCCGAGTTTAGTCAGCACAACATCTTCTGCCTAGACCCAGTGGTTTGCCCTTGCTCGACCATGTATCGAATTCACCCTGGATACCTTGCCTGGGTATTGGAGCGATTGGTTGCCGGCGAAGTTGTTAACCAAATTGTGGTCGATGAGAAAGTGGCCGAAGGTGCCAAAATAGCGCTCGAACGCATGTTGGCGGCGAAGCCGCTATAGGCACAAGCATGAAAAAACTCGTCGTAATCGGTAGCGGTATTGCCGGGCTCATAGCAGCCGTAGAAGCCAGTCGAACCCATGAAGTCACTTTGGTGACCAAGTCGAACCTCGCTGAAAGCAACACCCACTATGCCCAGGGTGGAATTGCGGCTGTAGTTTCACACGACGACACCGTAGCTGAGCACGTGGCCGACACTTTGGCTGCTGGCGCTAACTACTGCTATCGACCAGCCGTTGAAGTTTTGTGTGAAGAAGGCCCAAGCCGAATTCAAGACTTGATTCGTTTTGGCGTTGATTTTGACAAGCAAGGCCCTGAATTTGCCCTAGGGCTCGAGGCAGCGCACTCGCATCCGCGTGTTTTGCACGCCGGCGGAGACACCACCGGAGCCGACATCAGCAAGGCATTGGTAGAAACTCTAAAGTCAACCGCTACCGCGATTCATGAGCACACTTTTGTAGTCGATTTTGAGATTGCTGAAGGCAAAATCAAGGGCGTTCACCTCATGGATGCTTCGGGGCAACACTTTGTCGAAGCCGACTCAGTTATTTTGGCCAGCGGTGGCGCCGGCCAGCTGTATCGTCACACCACAAACCCATCGGTAACCACCGGCGATGGAGTTGCCGCAGCCTTCAGAGCTGGAGCCGAGCTCGCCGACGTTGAGTTCTATCAATTTCACCCGACCGCGCTTGCGGTGCCGGGCAGCTTCTTGATCTCTGAAGCAGTTCGCGGCGATGGCGCAGTTTTGATCAATAATTCTGGCGAACGCTTTATGCAGAAAATTCACCCGCTTGGCGAATTGGCACCCCGCGATGTGGTTGCCCGAGGAATTCAAGCCGAAATGCTCTCGCAAGGTGGTCAGCCGGTGTTGCTTGATGCAACCGGCCTTGGTTCAGAGTTCTTGAGCCAGAGGTTTCCGAGCATTAGCAAAACCACTAGGGCCTATGGTCTCGACTGGGGCAAAAACCCGATTCCAGTTACCCCGGCTGCTCACTATTGGATGGGCGGCATTGCCACCGACATTTGGGGCCGCACCTCGATCGAAGGCCTATTCGCCGTTGGCGAAGTAGCCTGCACCGGCGCGCATGGCGCCAACCGCCTAGCTTCAAACTCGTTGCTCGAGTCGATTGTTTTCTCGCGTAGAGCGGTTCAGGTTCTCGATGAGGCCTGGCCTGCCGATGCTGCCTCAGCCCGCTGGAAAGAGACCGGGTTGGTTGCTGAGATTGAAATCTTGGATGAATCTGACAGCGCATTGGCGAGAACTGCAAGAAACG
>JACCDN010577628.1_pt1 | contig 10179 bp, 6 predicted proteins | sample 7441691 | NCBI WGS metagenome assembly JACCDN01 (sample SAMN15323439, study PRJNA562643) | freshwater metagenome | isolation source: river surface water | place: USA:Blue River Watershed | collected 2017-08-16
CGCTATTTGCGCGTCCGCCGGATAGAGCACCGCCATTTCCTGGTAGAAGCGTGCGATCAAAAACAGCATGTTGGTTGAACGGGGGTGACGTGCCAGTTCTTGTTGCGCAACACGCTTCACCATCGAAACCAATTCATCGCGCTTTGGAGAGGTCTTGAGCGCTGGATCTTGAGCCACATCCGTCAGGTTCTTAGCCATCAGATAGGCTTGTTCATCCAGGTACGGTGTTGGAATCGCATTCGCCATCTTGAAGAGCTCAAGCGCGATGTCATAGCGAACCGGGCGCAGCTGGAAGGCGCTGTTTGCCTGAATGATAAGACGTGATGCCTTGAAGGGCAGAACCGAATAGCGCCAAACGATCGCCAAGAAGATCAACTGCACTACCACAAATGAGATCAAAGGCAGGTTACGTGACTTCCCTTGAACAGGGGCGGGTGTTTCTTTTGGCTCCATCCCCGGGACGTGGAAGCTATGTGACGAGACGCCGATCACTAACGCAAACAGAAGATAACTCATCGTAAACGCGGCTGGATGGTCGAAGACGAAAACGTTCTGGACGAAATACGCCACCGGCAACCCTGTTAAGAGCGCGAACGAAATCGAATCCAGTCGCTGCTCTCGATAGGCGCGATACAGCGACCAGAAGAGTGCGACATAGAGCGCCGTGAACCCCATAAACCCAATCGCTCCCGTCATCGCCAAGACATCCATGATCGTGTTGTGCGAACGATCGAACCAGGTCTCGTACTGGCTATAACGCAACGAAGCTGGGTTGTACTTCAAGTTAAACAAGATGTGGTAGGCATCAAATCCCCAACCGGTGAGTGGCTTTTCTTTGAATCCCGCCCAGGCGATACGCCACGCGATGAAGCGAGGTTCTGGAATCACGGAGAATCCACTCGTGATACGGCTGATATACGGGGCATTTTTGATTGTCTCCGTATTTCGCATCGAGAAGAGAATTCCATAGACAACGAAGACGGCTGCGACGGCTGCGATCACGCCACGCTTCAGGCGACGATCTTTAAGTGTCAGCCCGGCAACAATCCCAACCACTAAGATTCCCATCGCGAGTCCCACCAAGCCTCCACGTGACTGAGTTAGGAAGAAAGCGATCAACTGGAACAAAATGACACAGCCATAGATCCCCTTCGTCGTGCGAGAAGGCGCCTTTGCAAGCAACCACAGCGCAAAGAAGATGTTGAAGATCTGATACGACGCCATGTAAATTGGGTTGTCGAGCAACCCTCCAATACGTCCACCCGCTGGGAACAGCAAGAGCTTTGGGAAGGGAATCTGCAACATGCTCACGACCGCCATGATCACGGACAATGCGAGTTCAAAGTTCAATAACCGACGCCACTGCGACCAGGTCTTCACAAGACCAGTCGTCATGAGGAGCCAGGCTAAGAAATGGAGCAACGTAAACAACCCATTCATGCGCTCCTGGTTCCCCCACCAAGATCGAAGTGGGTCAGCCGAAAAAACAACCGACAGGCCAATAGTAAAGAAGTAAAAGACGATTGCCCCAAGTAACGCATGACGATGTGGACGAACACTCGGTTCCATCCAAGCGAGAGCGAGGTACGCGGGGAACGTTAACCCGATCAAGATCTGCAAGAAGATCAGCTTCGAGAAGACGAAGGGGAAAATAACCACCGGAATAAACACGAGCGGCATGAGAAGTCCGGCATAAATGCCAAGGAACGCAACAGCTCTCAGCCAAAAAACGGTCGTTTTTCTGTTCATAGTTAGGGCAAACGGTAACACACAAAACTGGACGGGTACAATCCACAGGCTCGCTACTCCACCCAAACAAAAACTCCCCCGAAGGGGAGTTTTTGTTTTTCCGAAGGCGAACTAGCTGCTGCGAGTTACCTGCGTTGAACCAGTGAGGTCCTGCAAGTACAAGTCGTCAGTCCAGTCACCTGAGGTGTTGGTTCCACCGCCTGATTCAGACACGTCTGACCAGACAAAGGTTCCAGCGGCTACACCTGCTCCGTCAGCCGTAGCGGCCAAGTTGGAGCCTGGCAACTGCGTCGTTCCCGTGAGGGTCGTTGTCGCAGATGTCAAGAATCCAGTGTAATTCGTTCCTGTCGACTGAGTCGTGAAGGAAGTGCTTACAACATCACCTGAGACAGTACCGACGACGTTGTTCGCACGAAGTGCGTACTGAACGTTGGTGCCTGCACTGACCGTTTCAGGGTTTGTGAACTTGATGACCACGTAGGTTGTGGTAGGAGCTGTAATGCTGCCACCAGTGCTGCCCTTCAAGGAAGCACCCGTGAACGCCTGAACGACATCGTAGTCGTTGGTGTTCATCACCTGACTACCACCCTGATCAGTCTTCAAAACAACGAAGTCTGAGAGAGTAAAGCCAGTTGCTGGGCTGTTCGTCGAGGTTGAAGCAGAAACGCGGAATGTAACTTTCTTCAAGGCGACTTCACCGAGTGTGTCGGCGGAGACATTGAAGCGATACAATTCTGGGGAGCTGCCTGGAACCAAGTTCTGCGACAAAGCGACGCGGCTAACCGCTGGCTTCGAAGCACGAACGATGTGCGTGTTCCCGAAGAGACCCTGGTTCAAGACCGTAGCTGTCGTGGTTGCGATGTAAACACGTTCACCAGAAGCCTGACCTGTTACGCGAACGTTGAATTTCGTTGCGTACGCTGCGTCGTATTCTGGATCTGTAATGTTGTTCGAAGCAAGACCAAGACGAACTGGCTGACCACTGCGTGCGGCGTCGACATCAACAGCAACGGAGGAAGTTGCCACCATTGGGGCAAGCTTCGCCATAAGCTGAATGACTACGCTGCCATCCTTAGGTACTACGATTGGGCTGGTGAGGAAGACATCTTTCGATGAGCTTGCACCACCGGAGAATTGACCCGTACCGCGGACTGCACCTGCGACTGCAACTGCAACTTCGCTGTACATGAGACCAAGACCGGAGGATGTTACCATCACGCGATCGATCACCATGTCCTCATACTGTGCTGTTGCACGGTACTGAGCGAGACGCTGCCAGCTGTCGTTGCGCATGCCAGGCTTTCCGGCAAGCAAGATTGTCGACTGTGGCATGTTGTCCGTGTTCAACGAAATCGTACCAGCACTCTGAACAGTCATGATGACTGACGATGGAGTCGCTGTGCCGCTTACGTTGTTTGTTGCGCTGTTTGTGACAGTGATCGTGTTTGCATCCTGATCCTGTGCAGTGATAGCGGAGACACCGACCGCAAATAGGTCGCTGCTGCCAGCAATGACGGAGTCAGCTGTACACTTTGCTGTCAAAACACCTGTCGTACCACGAGTCACTGGCCAGTTAAGGTTCGTGAAGCTCATGACACCGCTAGAGTCTGGTACACGAGACTGGCCAACCTGGACCTGAGCCCCGGCTTCCGTCTTGTACAGAGAACATGTTGTGACAACGTTGAGGAAGTCCGTCACGTTCCAAGTACCTGCTGTGTTACCAGAACCTACCAATGTGATCGCCGTGATCAAGGCATCGCTCTGACCGCCCGCTGTGAAGTTCAAACCAAGGGATGCAATATCCGATTGGCGCTTTACAACGTTGGTGGAAGCTGGGCTACCCGAGAGAGCAGCTGTGAGGCTTCCAGCCTGCACTGTCATTTCGTTACCGTTGATGATGGAGTTTGGCACGATGTCGGACGTTGCAACCTGTTCGTTCGTGTCAACGACACGGACGTCACCAGACTGGAAGGCGTTCAACATAGCGCGGTACTTCTTGCCGACGAAGTCGGTGTTGTCCGTGTTGTACAAGTCAACAAGAACTTCGAAGTTACGCGTCTGACCAGCGTTTACGTAGACAACGTTGTTGAAGACGAATGTCGATGTGGTTGGGAAGGTCGAGGCATCCAATGTTCCGCCAGAAGCAGATGTTGGGCCCTGAACTGTCTGACCAGTCGCCATGTCGCGGACGCGAACGTTACGGATGTAATCCGTGTAGCTCGACGTACCCGTTGCAACGAGACCACCGTTCGTCGAACCAACAGCGAGACGCATGTTGCGTACTTCGAGGTTCGAGCTCTGGGAAGTCAAGGCAAAGCGCATGAAGACAACGTTGTTCTGACCCTTCGCAACGTTCGTCGTACCAGGACCATTGTAGGCAATCGTCAACTGGCCACCCTGTGTGGTCAAGCTGATGAAGTTGGATCCGGATCCGTCGAAGGTTCCGTTGCTTGAGGTACAGCCACTTGTCGAAGTACCGTTACAGACGAGCACACCGGATCCGTAGACACGGTCGATAGCGAGGACGTCTGCAGAGTATTCAACGTATGTCTTGATCGTGTTTGTGGAACGACCGGAGACATCAGCCTTCAAAGAGAAGACGCGTGTCACTCCATTTGGAATGTCGTAGCCTTCGCCTGTGAAGTTCATCACGATCTGGTTGTTCGAGCTTACGCTTGCAGCTGAGGCAACGAGAGTTGCACCCTGGTACAAGTTGAAGTTCTTAAGATCGGTGTTTGGCGTGTTTCCACCTTGGTACAAAGTGATGCGGCGGACGCGAACGTCGTTCGTGTTAGCCGTCAATTTGAAGTTGGAGATTTCAGCTTGTGTCGATCCAACGTTTGGATTCGATGGCTGAGTACCCTTTTGGATGTCCAAGCGAGCAGCGCTCGTTGTACCGATCACAAAGGAGTTACCCTTGATTGGGAATGGACCACCAATTGTCACCGCTGGAGTTGTGGTAACAGAGCTACCAGCAACGATAACGGAGGCGGCGTCCATAAGTTCGAAGGAGTGTTCACCACCAGAAGTGATGGAACCCTTCACGTCACCAACCAACACGAGGGACCAAGTCTGGTTAGCTGGAACTGTCCAGTTCAAACCGTTGAAGTCAACAGTCTGTGTAACCGAGTTGATCGAGCGACCCGTCGTGAGACGTGTGCCCTGTGCATCGTAGAGGTAGATGTTCGAGAAATCAGACGTAGCACCAACGCCGGAGCGCTTCACGCGAAGACCCGTGACGCGAACGTCAGAGGAACCAGCGGTGAAGTTGAACTTGGCGAGCTGGCTGCCGGAGCTGCCCTGAGGCAACGTAGCGCGAGCTGGTGTGTCAGAAGCCAAAGCAACCATGAGGTTACCGGAGACTGGCACTGGTGTGCTGCTGCGATAAATCGCATCAGCCATCATTGCTTCACGAGCCGTAACATCGCTGCCGGCTGGGTAAGCAATTGTCGTCTGGATGACGTTGGCGGCGTTGAATCCGTTCGCAGCAAAAGCTGAGTCTGGAACAAACTTGCGCTTCATGCCATTCATGACAACGTAACGCGATGCATCACCAGCGTACGAGATAAGCGTACCATCTGGGTGAATTGCGGACGCGAGGGAAGGACCAGTTGTGTAGTTCGTGAAGAATGCATCTGGAACGTCGACAACGCGGCGGGCCCAAGCTGAGCCGTAGAGCGAAGTAGCGATCGATTCAGATTCAACCCAGCGGAGCACACCACCTGGAGCAACCGCGTATACCTTTGGATCGGTCGTAATCTTTACAAGCTTTGTGCCTGAGCGGAGTACGAGGTTTCCACCAATGGAGACAGCGGCGAGTTCTGCATCCGTAATGGTCTTAACGGACGAGAAATCTGGGAACCACGAGAAGAATGTGGTTTCGTTTGGGAACACGTAGCGCTTCGAGTCGGACGCGTAGTAATACACGGCAGGACCGGAAGCTTTGATGAGGTCACCCGCGACGAGGGTGGCAGCGGACGCGCCGTTTGGCAACGCAAGCATACCAGTACCAACCGTCGAGAGAACCGTCGTCAACGAGACGAAGCTCGAGAGGATTCTTTTTGCAAGACTCATATGACCTGTTGGTCTTCGAGAAGACTGAATTTTCTTTGGAGAAAGAAAACGCAGTAAAAGAAATGTCTGAGTAAGGTGCGTGGAACCTCTCACGGACGTGAGAGCTCGACCTTTATGAACCACGCGTTGAATGAAAGGTGACAGGCCGGGATAAGGGATTGAGCCCTGCACCCGCTTCGACACACATCATGATGATGTAGATCGGAGCGGACGGAGATCTGTAGGCAGATCTCAGACCGTTGAACCATTCTTATTTTTTCTCATTTGTCGTCGAAGGCGGGACAGCTGCGGTCGTTGAGGCGGGTGGAGAAGCGGCCGGTGTCGTAGTACTCATTCCCGGCGGTGTCGCGTTCGTAGTTGAAGTGGATCGTGTCTCAGACGTTGAGGAGCTTGCTGCGACAACCGACTCCGCAGATCGTTCTGCACTGGAAGCCGACTTAGAGGCCTCAATCAACTTGTCCCCTACCTCACTCAACCGGTCTTGGGATAAGAGCTGACGCGCTTCTGCCAGAGAGGCGGTAGCACTCGCCAGATCAGCAAACGATGAGGTTGAGTTATTGAGGGCAGGCGTTGTCGAAACAAAGGCAAGCGTTCCAGATGCCGATAGAATACCTGCGTTCGTCAGCTGTTCCGTTGCACTCGTAATATGATCCGAGACACCTTCCACTTTTTGATTAATTGACTCAAGCAATTCTTCTTTTGAGACCAACTTCTTCGCTGCCTCGTCCTGAGTCTGCGAATCGAGAATGGCATTCACAGCTTTTACCGAAGTATTCACAGCTGCCGCCTCTGCTTCCGCAAACTGCGGACGATCTTCGAGCGGAAGAGAGGCTTTGGCGACCTTCAACCCAACAACTGCTTCCGTACTCGCCTTATCGATCAACTTCGCCACTTCTACACGCTCGCTTGGACTATCTCCTGAACTTTCTGTAAGTTGGTTTTTTACGGTATCTAAATCACGGCGCAACATTTCCGTCGCTTCTTTTAAGCGCTCTGGCTTCTTTCCAATATCATCTGTCTGAGCGATCTTTTTAATTTCCTCTACGCGACGGTTCACAAATTCCCCTTTCAAGCGAACTTTATCTGTTTTATCGGAAGCAAAAACTAAGCGTGTCTGTTCAGAGACAAGCTTCACGGGAAACAAGAGATCGCCTGGAACTGACTGCTCCGAAGCCGAGACACCCGCCATCGAACCGCCAACGATCAATCCAAGACCGGACAAAACAGCTGCGATCGGACCACGCAAGGCTGAACGCGCGGGAAGCGGCATCAAAGAACGGATCATCAAACCCACACGCTCTCCGAAAGAAACAGGCGCGATTTCTTTTCCTCCAATCTTTTGCAACAGCGCTTCACGCGTATTCTGCACCCACGTCGAATCCGGCTGCACAGAGCGAAGCTCTGTGAGCATGCGACGGAGACGTGGAGTGCGGAGGTCGCGCATAAGAGTTAGTCGATAAAGGTCTTGAGAAGAGTGAGCGCCCGATGATAGATGACTCGAACGTTGGCGTGGGATTTGTCGAGCGCTTGGGCGATCTCAGGAAATGAGAGATCTTCGACTAAGCGCAGGAGCAAGACATCTTGATAATCTTCCTTCAATTTTTTGACGTGACGGAGGAGAAGCGCCGCTTCCGCTTGAACGACGGTTTGCGTATGACCTCTTCCTCGATCTGAAACATCCCTTTCACTATCAGTAGTCGCTGCAGCCCCCTCATCTGTTACAGACTCCTCATGAAGGGACTCTGTCGGTCGACGTTTATCGCGTCGATAGGAGTCGATAATCTTCCGGCGGGCAATCTTATAGAGCAGCCCTCGCACGCTCCGGATCTCTTCCGTTCGTTGGGATAAAATGCGCCAAATGTCTAAAAAAACCTCTGAAACAAGGTCTTCTGCCAGCTCACGTTGGGATACTTTTGAGTAAATAAAACGATAGAGCGATTGGACGTGCCGATCATAGAGATGAGCAAACGCCTTCCGATCGCCCTCTGTCCGGACTCGAAATACAAAATAGGTATCGATGAGCGAAGACATGCTTTCTAAATAAAGCGCTAAATCTAGCGTTTTTTTCTCAAACCCGAAGAAATCAGCCTGGAATGCATAAGGGGAAGAGATTAGAGACTAATTTAGCAAAAACTAGCCAAAACGCCAAGCCCCGGGGGAATTCCCGGGGCTTGGCGTTTTACACTCCCAAAGAAGGGCTCACGAGCTCAAGTGGGCGACCGCAAAGCTCACGATAGAAGCGGTCGAGGTCATCGATCCGATCTACCGGGTGAAAAGCGCGTTCCACGTGCGCGCGAGTCGCCTCACCCATTGCTTGGCGCTCTTCCGCCGACAACGACACCAATTCGAGCAAACCACGCGCCAGGTCATCCACATCGTTTACACGCACCTTGATCACATCTGTACCTAGAGCTTCTTGGTTTTGAGGTAAGGCCGTTGCGACAGCAGGACGAGCAAAGGCTCCCGCCTCCAACATCGCGAACGACAATCCTTCCGTCAGCGTTGGAAAGACATGCGCCATCGCATGTGCCTGAAGCGCTGCTAGTTCCATACCGCAGCGTTCGCCGAGAAGCTTTACATTGGGAACAGTCGAGGCGAGCTTAGACAGCCAACTTACATAGGAATCTGTCCAAACTCCACCCCCTACAATCACAAGTGGGATATCTGCAAAGAGCTTTGGATGCGTCTCGCGCACCTTCGCATACGCCTGAATTAACAGGTGAATATGCTTATTCGGAACAAGACGACCCGCTGAAATCAAATAGCGATCCTTCGTTAATCCAAACTGTGCCAGCGGCTCGGTTGGCACCTGGTTTTTCTCAATATCAAATGGATGAGAAATATACACCGTTTGCGTCGAGAAGCGCTTCAGACAATCTCGAAGAAGGGTCTGAGACACGACGATCGTCTTATCTGGAACATGACACGAGATCCATTCACCGACACGCAGGATTTTTTTAGCGAGCCAATTCCACTTGGCATGCCCCGCATCAATACAATGGAAGGTCACAACCAATTTTGCCTTTGGATGAAGTAAACGCGCGATCGGGGCTAACAAGGCAACACTCGATCCCTGGAGATGGATAACATCCGGTTTCAACTTCCGCGCGTTCCAGAGGGCGGTAAGCGAGTGCGTGATCGCATCAAGATGCTTCGTATGGATACCAGAGCTCAGGTGCTGCTCAACCCCCTCGGGGGCGTGACCATTCCCAACATACCACTTTCGACCGTAGACAATGACGCGATAGCCACGCGCAACCAAGCCCGTCGCGATCGACGAAACATGCCGTTCGATACCTCCCGAACGCGCAGGAAGCCCTTTTTGCCCGATCATGACCACGGTGAGGGGTTTTGACATAACCCATGAGTTAATCATGTTTTTCTCATTTTGTCAATCAAATTTGCTTGTTTTTTGGCTAAAATAAGGCATTTTATACTCAAGCAAGCTCCACATTCTCTATCCACACAATCTCCGGTTCAGCTGTTTTCCACAGGATGGAGATTACATCCGCCTGATAGACCGTCACACGTGGCGCGTGTAACTGAAGCCAAAGTTCGATGGATCGTGCCCAGCGCAGACGTTTCGTGGAGCTCACTGCTTCCTCAGGGTAGCCAAAAGCTGTCCCTCGACGGGTTTTTACCTCCACAAAGCGCACGCGCTGATCGCGCTCAACAATCAAATCAATCTCCCCTAACCTGCAGCGCCAGTTTCTGGCGATAATCGTAAAACCTTGTTTTTCTAAAAAATCAGCCGCCAGATCTTCTCCCTGGCGGCCGGTTCGTCCCCGTTCGTTCGGAACGGTTATTTTTTGGGCTTTGGAAGCCATTTTTCGTAAGAAGCACGATTCATCGCCTGCTGTTCTTGAAGCGGGATGCTGACACGCAATTCACGCACCGGACCGCGGATCAAGAGCCATGCAAAGAAAATAGCGCCGATTGGCAACCACATGCGCATTCCAAGCACAGGAACGCCCATCACCGTCATCAAAAGCCAGACCAAGCCACAAATACCAGCCCACAACAGAATGTGCCCGATCGTTCCGAGGGCGTGTTTACGCAACTTGGAAGCTGCGTTTCGGCGGAGCACATAGAGCGTAATCAGACCCGCCCCAATGAGGGCGATAAAGATTGCGGCAAAGGCAATCTGCACCGTGAGTAACAAAGCCGGGGGAAAAAGAGAGAACCAGTAGGAGAACGTAAGGAGTCCAGACATAGAATTGAGTTTTGTAATGCCACACGCGTAGACCAGTCGTCAATTCGTCGATGGGAGCGCAACGTGACCAACCGTGACGAGCGGCTCCCCCATCAAACGCTGGTACACAAGCGCATAGTGGAACTCACCCGCCTCGAACATCC
>JACCDN010905692.1_pt1 | contig 10171 bp, 6 predicted proteins | sample 7441691 | NCBI WGS metagenome assembly JACCDN01 (sample SAMN15323439, study PRJNA562643) | freshwater metagenome | isolation source: river surface water | place: USA:Blue River Watershed | collected 2017-08-16
CAGGGGGCCCGTTATTCACCCCTGTATTGACATCATCTACGCGGTCTACTAGCTTACGAGGAGGGTTTAAACGTCATCTCCGTCATCGGAACAGGGAGGTTAATGTGAAGTATCGTACTGCCGGCAGTGCGCTGATGGTGGCAGGTACCACCATTGGTGCTGGTATGCTGGCCATGCCACTGGTGACCGCGGGTATCGGTTTTACTGTTACCCTGGCACTGCTGGTCTTGTTGTGGCTGTTAATGTGTTATACCGCCTTGCTGCTGGTCGAAGTCTGGCAACATCAACAAGGGGATGTCGGGCTGGGTACTCTGGCTAAACGGTATCTTGGCCAGGGGGGCCTGTGGCTGACCAGTTGCAGTATGCTGTTTTTGATGTATGCACTCACGGCAGCTTATATTAGTGGTGCCGGAGAATGGCTTAGCGCCGGCGTGAACGACTTTACACAACAATCCTGCCCGCTATGGTTCAGCATTCTTGTCTTTACGTTAGTTGCAGGGGGCATGGTGTGTGCGGGCATGCGTTTTATTGATGTTTCCAACCGCATTTTATTGGGTATCAAGCTGGTATTTTTAATACTGGCATCAGGTCTGATGATGCCCCACATTGAAAAAACGCATTTGATGACGTTGCCGCTGGAAAAGGGACTGGTATTGTCAGCCATTCCGGTCATTTTTACTTCCTTTGGTTTTCACGGCAGTATTCCCGGCATCATCAATTACCTGGAGGGAAACACGCATAAGCTCCGTTGGGTATTTATCATAGGGAGTGCCATCCCTCTTGGGGCCTATATACTCTGGCAGCTTAGCATGCTGGGATCCCTCTCCTCTGAAACTTTTGCGGGTATTTTTACTGCACAATCGGGTCTGGAGGGCTTATTACAGGCGGTGAATGACATATTGTCTTCCCGCTATATGGCGTTGACCGTACATCTGTTTGCCAGTTTGGCGTTAGTCACCTCCTTTCTTGGTGTATCGCGGGGGCTTTTTGACTATCTGGCTGATCTGTGCAAACGTCAGAATACTCTTCAGGGGCGCTGGCAAACCGGTTTACTCACCTTCCTGCCCCCCTTAACGATTGCCTTGTTGTATCCACAAGGCTTTGTCATGGCTTTAGGTTTTGCCGGTGTGGCATTAGCAATACTGGCCCTGTTTTTGCCTGCGTTGATGGTCTGGAAGGCCCGTGCCCTCCACCAACGCCAGTATCAGGTTTGGGGTGGCAAGCCCATGCTGATACTGGTATTGATCTGTGGGGTTATGGTGATAGCCATTCAGGCAGGCATTGTCCTCGACCTGTTGCCACAGCGCTGATTTCCGTTATATCTGCCCTGCCTCTGCGCGTTCTTACAAATCGTCCAGAAACGTTTTATCGAGCTGCTTAAATGCACACTTCAGTAGCTCAGCCAGAGACCGATAAGTGGGTGTGTGTTGAAAGGGAGTCACCGTCTGCCCCGCTGTCATTAATTTAGTCTGAATCTCATAAAACCACGGTAATAACGCGGCGGGTAGTGGAGTGGCTGATCGTTTTCCTAACCACCACAAGCCCTGCAGGGGTAAGCTGCAGGCAAACAGTGTTACCGCAACGGCTGGACCTGCCTGCCCCCCCAGGGCTATCTGCCAGATTAAGGTAAAGATCGCCAGGGGTGGCATAAAACGAAGGGCAAAACGGGTACTGACCACCACTCTGTTTTCAGGAAACACGGGCGATAAGCGTCGCTCTATCGGCCAGGTTTTCATATAGCACTGACCTTGCTGAAGCACGTCAAACCAGGTTAATGGATCAGGAACTTTGGCTGTCATGGCCTACCTCTTATTAAAAACGGGTCTATTGTAACGATATTGAATAAAATTTTGCTTTCTCTACGGTTATACTTTGTTTTTATACCCACCTGCCGTTATCCTTAAATTCCCCCGGGTTTTTTGCTAGAAGAATACAATAGATTTGTCAATGTTTTCGATAAAAAAATACATTTTTTATATTTGTTGTTTTTATCAACGCCGCATTCCCAGTGGATATTTTGCCGTTAATAATGCTATCTCATTGATTAATATTAATATTGCTGACTGTTTTCCACCTTGCATCCGTTGGCACATGATGATTGCTGTATGGGTTGCGAAATAACAAAAAAAGGGATGATCCTATGTCGAGTAAACGAGTACTGGTTCTTAATTGTGGCAGTTCTTCACTGAAGTTTTCTATCATAGATACAATAAATGGTGAAGCATGCCTTTCTGGCTTGGCAGAATGTTTTTATTTACCACAAGCACGTATTAAATGGACAATTGCAGGCGCTAAAAAAGAGGCCATGCTGGGTGCAGGCGCGGCACACAGCGAATCAATGAATTTCATCGTTAATACCATTCTGGCACAAAATCCTGATCTTGCCAGCGAGTTGACTGCTATTGGTCACCGTATTGTGCATGGAGGAGAACAATTCACTCAGTCTGTCGTCATTAATGATGATGTTTTACAGGGTATTAAAAATGCCATACCGTTTGCACCCCTGCATAATCCCGCACACGTGATAGGTATTACAGAAGCAGCAAACTCTTTTCCTCATCTGATAGAAAAAAATGTGGCCGTCTTTGATACTGCATTTCATCAAACACTACCTGAAGAATCTTATCTGTATGCTCTGCCCTATCATTTGTATCGGGAGAAAGGTATTCGTCGTTACGGTGCACATGGCATCAGCCATTTTTTTATCAGTCAGCAAACAGCGTTATTGCTGAACAAGCCGCGGGAACAGTTGAATATTATCAGTTGTCATTTAGGCAATGGCGGATCGGTGACAGCAATACGTCATGGTATCTCCGTTGATACTTCCATGGGCTTAACACCACTGGAAGGTTTAGTCATGGGTACCCGTAGCGGTGATATCGATCCTGCCATTATTTTTTATTTGCATGATGCCATCGGTTTGAGTGTCGATCAGATCAATACATTGCTGACCAAAGAATCTGGTCTGCTGGGTTTGACTGAAACCACCAGTGACTGTCGTTATATTGAAGAGAATTACGCCATTAAACCCGACGCCAGACGTGCCATGGATGTTTTCTGCCACCGCCTGGCGAAATACATCGGCGCCTATACGGCCCTTATGGACGGGCGCCTGGATGCCGTCGTTTTTACTGGCGGCATTGGTGAAAATTCCGCTATGGTCCGTGAATTAACATTAAATAAACTGCGTTTACTGGGATTTGAAATCGATCCCGAGCGCAACAGGCAGGCACGTTTTGGTCAGTCGGGTATTATCACCAGAGATGGCAGCCGTCAGGCGTGGGTGATACCGACCAACGAAGAATTAATCATTGCGCATGATGCCGCCCGTCTTACGGCATGATATCCCGTTTTAGCCTGCTTAGGCTTTAAGTCGTTTTTGAGTCAAAATGCAATCGTAAAGAGAGTATGTATGTCCCGTACCATCATGTTAATTCCCACCGGCGCCCGTGTCGGTTTAACCAGCGTCAGTCTGGGTATCATCCGCGCCATAGAGCAAAAAGGTATTCCCCTGAGCCTGTTCAAACCCATTGCTCAGTCACGCTTTCCTGGCAATGTCCTTGATCAAACAACAACGATTATTCGTGCCAATTCCCGTATTCATGCAGCGGTTCCGCTGCCTATCAACTATGTTGAGACATTGCTGAGTACCCACCAACAAAACGTATTAATGGAAGAGATCGTTGCCCTTTACCATGCCAATACCAGGGATGCGGAAATCGTGCTCATTGAAGGCCTGGTGCCTACTCGCACCCATCAATTTGCCAGCACACTCAATTATGAAATCGCCCGGACGCTCAATGCGGAAATCCTGTTTGTGCTGGCACTGGGTAATGATTCCATCGAACAGCTAAAAGGGCGTATTGAGCTGGCACGGGCTGACGCAGGCAGGAGTAAAAATTACAATATCTGCGGGGTTATCATTAATAAACTGAATGCGCCCGTTGATGATCAGGGTCGCACGAGACCCGATCTCTCCGAAATATTTGATGTTACTGGTAGCACTAAAACCACTGATCTGGACCAGGTACAGTTATCTGCCAACAGTCCTTTGCCGGTCTTGGGGTGTATCCCCTGGAGTGTTGAGCTGATTGCTACCCGAGCCATCGATATGGCAAACCATCTGAAAGCCCACATTATTCATGAAGGTGATATCAAAACCCGGCGCATCAAGTCCGTCATTTTTTGTGCGCACAGCCTCCCTCATATGCTGGAGTACTTTCGTTCTGACTCACTACTGGTAACCTCCGCTGACCGCCCCGGCGTGCTGATTGCCGCCTGTTTGGCTGCCATGAATGGCGTTGCCATCGGTGCCATTCTGCTTACCGGTGGCTATGAGATCGATGCATCGGTAAGAAAACTGTGTGAGCGCGCTTTTCAGACGGGTTTGCCGGTCTTTATGGTCGATACCAATACCTGGCAAACTTCCCTTAACCTGCAAGATTTTAAGCTGGAAGTTCCCGCGGATGACCATCAACGTGTTGAAAAAATACAAAATTATATTGCCAGCTATATCAGTCAGTCATGGATTGATTCACTGAGTGCCAGTACCGTACGTTCCCGCCGCCTGTCACCCCCTGCATTTCGTTATGAATTGACTGAGCTGGCCCGTAAGGCCGGTAAGCGTATCGTATTACCAGAAGGTAATGAACCACGTACCATTAAGGCTGCAGTCATCTGTACACAACGGGGTATTGCGCAATGTGTATTGCTGGGTAACCCGGATGAAATCCGGCGTGTTGCCACCATGCAGGGTATTATCTTAAGCGAGGATATTGAACTTGTTGATCCGGCTGCAGTTCGTGAACAATATGTTTCACGCCTGGTTGAGTTACGCAAAAGTAAAGGCGTTACCGAAGTGGTCGCACGCGAACAGCTGGAAGATAACGTGGTACTCGGCACACTGATGCTGGAAAGAAATGAAGTAGATGGGCTGGTTTCTGGGGCCATACATACTACGGCTAATACCATTCGCCCGGCTCTGCAGCTTATCAAAACGGCACCGGGCTGTTCACTGGTATCATCGATATTTTTTATGTTGCTGCCGGATCAGGTACTGGTTTACGGCGATTGCGCTATCAATCCGGATCCAACGGCGGAGCAATTGTCTGAAATTGCCATTCAGTCGGCAGATTCTGCTGCGGCCTTTGGTATTGAACCCCGTGTTGCCATGATCTCTTACTCAACAGGGAGTTCCGGTGCCGGTAGTGACGTGGAAAAAGTCCGTGAGGCCACGCGCCTGGCGCAGGAAAAACGCCCACATTTAATCATTGATGGGCCACTGCAATATGATGCAGCTATCATGGCGGATGTTGCACAGTCCAAAGCACCGAATTCACCTGTTGCCGGTCAGGCAACCGTGTTTATCTTCCCGGATCTCAATACCGGTAATACCACGTACAAAGCGGTGCAGCGTTCAGCTGATTTGGTTTCCATTGGACCCATGCTACAGGGTATGCGTAAACCGGTGAACGATTTATCCCGTGGCGCACTGGTGGACGATATTGTCTATACCATTGCTTTGACGGCCATTCAGGCAGCGCAAAACGTGGACCTGTCAGGATCGGCATTAGCCGATGGCTGATGCCAAGGCGCCCGTATGGGCGATAGTGTCCTGACGGGTATTTCAGGCAATGCCAAGCTTTAGCGATGTTCTTTTCAGTACGTGCGCCCTGCCATCAGGTGGTTGTCAATAACTGTCCCTTAAATAAGTGCAACAAGGTTTTTATTGTCAGTACCACAATAATGAGATTGAGTAATGCCAGAATCAGGTAAGCGATTAACCAGAGTGGGGCTGTATCCTGTATCCATGCGTATTTCAGTGCGGCATTGCTTAAGGCAGCAACAGGGAAACCGATAGCCCACCATGTGGACGTAAAAGGAATACCTCGGCGAAATATCTTAAACACCAGCATAATGAACAGAAAGAGGCCGGCATAAAACAACATGCCTGCAAATCGGTCCATAGTATCAGAGGCACTGGTATAGACTAAAAAACCGACTTCAAATGGAGCGACAAGGATCATCAGAGAGGGAATCATTTTTTTGATCAGAGGATCCTGATGAATCAAACGTGACATGACCATGACCATAAAAATCAGGGCTAAAAATGTTCCTGTGGCGGTGGAAAAAAGACTTAATTCTGCTGCCCAAGGCATGGACATAGGTGCGCCTGTTGCTGATATATTCAGTGAGCCTACACTGGGTATAAAAAGGGCAGGAACAACATGCTGTGGTTCCTGGTTGCCACGTTTGAGTTGTAAAACAATGTACAGGCCCAGTGCGAGTGTCAACAGACTCCCTGTCGTCCAGAGATATTCACTGGTGGTCTGGTAATAAGGATTTATAATTGCAGACAAAAGCAGCATGGCGATGGGAATGGTTCCAAAAAAATTTCTGGTCACCGGATGTCTGAATTCGGTAAAAACGGATTGTGGATATTTTATCAGTTTAACCAAGTATGCCAAACTCAGGATAACGAAGACCATAGCGGCAATCGCACCAATCGTGTTAGCGATAGCAATAGGAGTACCCTGATACTGGTGCATAAGATGCCAGGAAAGACTCAACCCCGCAAGTCCCATAACCGATCCAAACAGGTTTACAGGTAGATGCTGAACAGAGGATCTACAGGCTTTTTCTTGCATGATTTTATGAGCTTTGGTGGGTTGCATTCTATTGTATTCAACTTATTAGATTATTATTAATATTTGAGAACCTATCCACTCCATCAGTGTGGGGCGCCAGCATTCCCAAACGCATGGTTAATTTTAAGTATCAGTGATAACAATATAGCAGAGATTAAATTTTTATTATGATATCAGGCGGCTATTAAAATGAAGTGGCATTATTTTCCATTGTATTTAAAACAGGCTAATCACTTTTGTGTTCATCTGATGGCATCCGGTTGCATAGGTTAACGTAATAATACCTGCTGCCATGATGTTGGTCAGTCTTGGGTTGAGATCTTGCAGTCTTGCCCGTTCGTGGAGTGGTGTCATATTGCTTGGTTGATAGTTCCTGTTAACTTGGCTACAAAGATGTAGATGTGTCATAGTTGGGCTAGATACTGAATCATAGCACTAAAGTTTTTGTGTTACATGCCGACAACTGTGCTTGCAGTTGTATCTGTTTTATGATGCCTGAGTTATTACGTGGTAAATTCACAGTGAGGAATAGCAAGTGTTTAATACAAAAAATAAAAATAGAAATAAAAAGCTATTACAGGATTTGAAGAAAAATGAGATAAATCTTATGGTTAGCGATTCAAAAAATCAATTTACCGGTAGAATTCTGGATGTTTTAGCAGACGGCGATCGGTTTTTATTCGATCTGATTCATGAGAAAGAAAGGCATGTACCTGCTCCCGGGCCAGATGAGTTGATTTTTTTTGGTGAACTATATGGACAACATATTGAATTTAAATGCAAAAATATCGAGGAAACTATAGTGGAATCGCTACCTGCTTTTATCTCTAAGGTACCTGATCATATTTCTATTACTCAACGTCGTGAAAATTATCGGGTTAAATTTCCTGAATCATCAGATTATTTTTGTCGTGGCAAATTAGCGAATAATAGTAATTTCCAATTTCGGGTAGCCGACATTTCAGTCGGTGGTATAGGCCTTTATATCGATAATGCCGTTGTTTTTCCGATAAAGAAAAGTGAAATTATTCGCGGTGCTGTGGTTAACTTTAACGAATTTGGTGAGTTTTTCTTTGATTTACAATACATCCAAACCATACAAAGAAAGGTATTTAATAAAAATGGAACAATGACTTCAAAATGGATGTTGAGTTTTCAGTTTGAAGATTTAGAAAAAATAAAAGAAAAAGAGCTGGCGAGACTGGTTATGGAGTTACAACAGGATCAGGCCGCCAAATCAGGAAAATTCAAAATGTCAATGTAATATGATTCTATTAATAACATAAAGCAATGACAGGCCCGAAGCTGGTTGTGGAGTATCGTTTTGTTTATAGTGAGTGACGAGTAAATACCCTGAATATGGCATGCCTGTTTATTTATTGTCTGTTAAAAGAATAAATGCCATTTAAACCTGATTATGCCTAACACGTTGATTTTTTTTTACCTTAATTTATAATAGAATACGTTCTTTCATGGCATCAACGTGGCTGATTACCCCTATCGTTTTACCGCAGCGTTACGTTTTTCCAGCGCGTTGCGCGCCATTTCCCATTTTTCACCATGGCATCAATTTTTGTATTCAATTCTGTCAGTTCGCAGCCCGCGGTTTTCCTGTACCAACCGCATTGATGCTACTTATGTTGACGTGCATTCAACTATATTGTTGTGGGTAAGTTTTTTGTTCTCATTACCGGTAGCTAAAAATTCCACTCCATCGATTTCTGACTTGTTGGAGTTTTATTGCAGGATGCAGGTTTGAATCACATCGATGTGGCATGGAGGAATTTTATAAATAACAGTGTTGTAATGTGATCTAGCATAAATTTTTATTATTATATTTATAATATAAATACTAAATATAATTTAAAATCATAAATATTTTATTATAGCCTGTTCACCATAACATTTTAGCCATTTTATGAAATGGAGGCATATATGACCGCCGATCAAATTGAGTCTGCTTCCTGGCATGGTGCCAAAACAGATCCTGGCAGTGATGATATTACTTATGGTGACTATTTAAAGCTGGGTCAGATCCTTTCTGCGCAGTATCCCCTTTCGTTAAATCACAGTGAAATGCTGTTCATTATTCAGCATCAAACCAGCGAACTTTGGATAAAATTGGTACTGTATGAGCTACATGCGGTCTGTCAGCAGATACGTAATGATGAACTGTTACCCGCATTAAAAATATTTTCACGCATTGCCCGTATTATGGAACAGTTAATCCAGGCTTGGGATGTTCTGGCTACCATGACATCATTGGAATACTTGGCAATTCGGCCGTATTTAGGTACTGCCTCCGGTTTTCAATCGTATCAGTATCGCGAACTGGAGTTTATTCTGGGGAATAAAAATGTAGCGCTGTTGCATATGCATAGCAAAGTACCTCAGAATTACGCGAAACTTGAAGCAGTACTGATGATGCCTTCTGTTTATGATGAAGCTATTTTGTGCATGGCCAGAAACGGCCTCACCATTGATGCCAGTCGCCTGCAACAGGACTGGCGTCAGCCAATCCAGGCCAACACGTCGGTGCAACAAGCCTGGCTACAGGTTTATCAGGCACCAGAAAAGTACCGGTTATTATATGAATTAGCAGAAAGTTTGGTGGAACTGGAATCCGCTTTTCGTATCTGGCGTTATCGCCATGTTATGACAGTAGAGCGCATTATCGGTTTTAAAATTGGCACGGGTGGGACTATGGGGGTAAATTACCTGCGTAAGATGCTTGATGTGGTGTTATTTCCGGAATTGTTTGCCCTGCGGACCATGCTGTAACAACCCATGAGCCTGATCGCCAACGGGCAGCAGATATTAAAGAAGTTTTAAACGTCGCTAATGTTTTGTGGAGCATTGTTTTTTTTCGGTATTCCAGGTTTTTTTCAGGCAGTGACTTTGATTTTTGGATCAAAGCAGGCTTTTCGTTATCTATTTTATAGAAATTCCTACCTGTTGTTGTTACATTCTACCTGACAATATTCTGCGTCAGAATCTATTAAAAAGTAATTATCTTCTAAAAAAGCAGGGTACTGCTACAGCTTTATGCCATTTATATTAAAACAGGAAGATAACAGGAGTTGATTATTATTTTTTTAAATAGGGAAATTATATTATGAATTCTCATGTATTATCCTTCAGGGATATCCTGGCATTGGGATTCATGACGTTTGCCATGTTTATCGGTGCAGGTAATATTATTTTCCCTCCTATGGTGGGATTACAATCGGGTGAGCATGTTTGGCAGGCAGCTATCGGATTTTTAATGACTGCCGTTGGGTTACCGGTGATCACTCTGGTGGCCTTAGCACGAGCAGGAGGGGGTATCGATGCCTTGAGCTCTCCCATTGGCCGCCATGCAGGGTTAATACTGGCGGTAGTCTGCTATCTGGCTGTCGGGCCATTGTTTGCTATACCCAGAGCAGCAACTGTTTCTTTTGAAGCAGGAATCGCCCCCTTAACAGAGGGTGGTGCTTTGCCGCTGTTCATTTATAGTCTGGTTTATTTTGTACTGGTGGTGAGTA
>JACCDN010679381.1_pt1 | contig 10170 bp, 11 predicted proteins | sample 7441691 | NCBI WGS metagenome assembly JACCDN01 (sample SAMN15323439, study PRJNA562643) | freshwater metagenome | isolation source: river surface water | place: USA:Blue River Watershed | collected 2017-08-16
GTGAGAGACTATTTTATAATGGAATAGTACCCAATAGAATGGATCTTACAGTCAGGCTAGATAATCATAAGATAGATTATTATCCATACTTAGACACTTTTAAGTTTTATGATAAAAAAAGTGGAAATTTTTCTAATTCTGATAATTTCAACTTTCATTATGTATTAGTACAGAGCAATGGGGATGTAGTACCACCACCTCCAAGAGAATCTGTAGATGAGGATGACTTTGTTGCTGAGTTTGATCAAGATGATATTTAAAAAGCCTGAGAAATGCTTTTCTCAGGCTTTTTTATGGTTGATTAGTATTTCTTCTTTAAAGAATCAATAGTTCCATCTTCATTAAGCTTATCAAATCTATCTTCAAAGTCCTTAATCATCGGATTTCTTATTATATGTTCTTTTTCAAAACGAACAATTCCAATATTTGGAATTTCTTTGAAATATTTAATAATAAACTCCAAAGATGAGTCATTTTTATTTTTTATATCCTTTTGTTTAGAATCACCCAATATAACTATCTTAGAAGATTCGGAAACTCTACTTAATATTGTTCTTATGCCATCAATAGATATATTTTGTGCCTCATCAATTACAATATATGAATTATCAATATTTACTCCTCTAAGATATGCAATAGGCATCCATTCAATATAACCTTGCACCTTTAATTGCTCAGTGTTAAATTTACCAACAATTTTATCTAAATTTCCAGTAAATGAATACATAATTGGAATTAATTTAGTATCTAAATCACCCTTTAAATAACCCAAAGACTCTTCTTCTAGAGTTGTTACGGATTTTACTAAGACAATTTTTTTATACTCTCCACTTTTAAGAAATTTAATACCTTCTAATAGTGATAAAAACGTCTTTCCTGTTCCAGGAGAACCCTCACAGAAAGTCACAGCATTATTTTTTATAGAGTTTATAAGATCTTTTTGTCTTTCATTTTTACATTTCAAATCGACTTTTATTGAACTAAGAAATGTTTCACTTGATTTTAATAAATTTCTCTGATGCTGATAAGTAATAACATCTTCATTATCATCTCTAGTTAAATTTCTTCTTTTACTGCTCATATGGGATTTTATTTTTATATATTAAAAAAAATTATCCCAGTGATAAGAATAATTTTTAATATATAAAACATGGAAGCTAAAGAGTCATTAATATATGATTTAATTTTTGCAAAGAAGACAAAGTACACAATAGTTGTCGGTGACTATACCGATGTATATAAGTATGATTCGTTTGTTGAAGAAATAACTAATATACTATTGAAATCAAAAGTCACAATCATAGATAGTAATGTTAATGTGGATAGCAAAGGTGTAGTATGGAAATTAAAAATCAAAAAATAAATAATGTGGGAGTTAAATAAAGATACAAATAAATGGACTGAAAGAAAAGATACCTTAGAAACAAGTGATTTTATCTCATATAAACAAGATATAAAATCATTAAGATTTTATCAAAAATATCTAAGCGGGTCAACCTATATTGGTATGTCAGATGCTAATAATATATATGATATACTACAGAATAGAGAGCAACTAAGTTACAACTATAATTCATTTTTTAGTCCATATGTATCAAATTATCCAAATTTGGTTGTAAATGAGTCTGCTATATCATCTACGGCATCACAAAATGAATTTATTAATAAATATTTACCAGAATATGGATTCACGCTAAAAAATCTATTTACACCAACTAGGCTAATAGATGATCAAATAAAGAACCTATTTTATGTTGATTTAGCTACAACTGAACCGATTCTAGATATTAATGTCATAAATACAGAATTAAAAATAGATAGTATAAAGGTAAAAGAAAATCAAAGAGTATTAGTCAAAAACCAACTTGATATAATATCATTACCAAATATTACTGATCCTGATTTATATTTCAAAGGATATTATGAAATAATAGAAGATTTAGGCACATTAATAAAATATAGTGTACCTAGTTCAGATAATGGAATATATCTTTATAAAAATAGTAAGTTAGTTAGAGAAGCTGACATTGATAACTATGAAGATATACTAAAATATTCGGTAAGTGTGAGACTCGGAAATGTAAATAGGGAACTACAATTTTCTCTACAAAGATTAAGTAATGGTACTTTCCCAGAGTATTTAAATGATGAACCAATTTACTTTAAAGAAAAACATAATTATGTTTTAAGAAATCGAATTGATTATAATAATTTATATGATTTGGTATTAAATGATACTTTAAAACACGGAACACAGTCATTTTCACAAGATAATGTAACATATACAATTCCTCAAAGAACAATAACAATTGGTGAGTTTGGTGTAATAATTTGTCATCAAGAAGATATAACAAACCTAATAAGTTCCAAATATAAAAATAATCTCAGAGGAATATCAGAGACATCAAATAAATACTGGATTGTAGGTGATAATGGAGAAGTTCTTAAAATATCTAAAGTTGATTTTTCAGTTGAAAAAATAATTTTATCTGAAAAATCAATTGATGTTAATACAAACCTAAATTCAATATCATTTTTTAATGATTTAAAGGGTGTTATTGTAGGTGATTTCAATAATATATGGCATACTAGCGATGGAGGTTATAATTGGTTAAAAATTGGCTTGGTTGACTTTAAATCATATACTTATAACAAGGTTATATATACACATATAAATAGATTTTATGTGGGTGGTAATAATGGAGTTTTTATTGAATTTATATATGATAATGATAAATGGACTGCTTATAAAAGAAGAATTTCTAAATTCTTGGATACTGATGATGAATATTTATTAGTAGATGATATTACTGATTTAAAATATTTTACTGATACATCTAGACTATTAACTGTTGGTGAATTCACATTACCTGATTCTTTATTTGATGATTTTAGTGCAGGTGATTTAATTAGCTATGGAGGAATTATATACGAATCAATAGGTGGTTCACTTGGTCCAATACCAACGGATACTGACTATTGGAAAGTAGTAAATGATAAATTTATTACAATATCTGCCAAGAATAATAATTTATTTTTATATGATGTAGAAAATGTATTAAGTGATTATGACTTTTTATATCTTGGACATAATAATAAATTCGGTGATATAAAAAGTTTAGGATATAATTCAGCAACATATAGCGTATTTTTTTCAACTGAGGGCTATTTATATAAACTAGATCCAATAGTTAAATCTATGGATAAATATGATAATAATGGCAGAAAATATCACTCCTCAACAGCATCAAATGTTATAACAATGAGTTATAGTATATTTTCTACACAATCTGGTATAAATAGCATATATGATTACTCTAATGAAGAATTTATCATAACAGGAAATACATCATTATGGGATAGTGTAATATCTACACCAAAATCAATTAATAGTGTCTATGATGACTATTTTTTCAACAAAATCAAGCCGAGCTTAATATTTATGGATTATGATATTGGATCAAAACTTTATTGGTTTGATGATATGTCGCAATATAGATTACCTGGAAAATATAATATTCCTGTAAGTTATTTAATATCAACAACTTATTCAACAGAATCAATGATATCATTTGAAAGGAGTCTTAAATATATTAATGATCCTATATTATCTATTACTTATAGTTTTTTTGAAGAGAATTGGATATCTTATTGGAAAGATAGCCTTAAAACATTTGAGTACTATACACACATGGATATTGATTATATGGTTGAACCGTCATTTGAATTTAAAGGATCTGATTATTTAAGTGGATCATTTACCTATTCACTAAATGATATCACAATTTCATATGGAGATATTAAAAATCTAATGCCGGCAACACAATCATCAAGGTATAGAGCACTATCAGGAACTATTTCAGCACCAAGTTCATCATATGATATCTATTTATATGACTATTTAGCAATATGGAAAATAGTACTACCAAATTCTGTAAATGGTCCTTCAAAAGGAGATGTTATATTATTAAACTCTGATATAATATCGGGTAAATTTATTATAAATAAAATATTTACCGAAACATCTGGGTCAAATATAATCTACTATCAATATTTCTACACTAATTTTAATCAAAATATAATAAATAATCTATCAGAAATATCTGGTTATGTTGAACTTATTAATCTTAATAGATATCCAATTTCAGCAACAAATAGTGTTGATATGTTTATTAGCAATTTTAATAATCACTATATTTCAAATGCATATGAAGTATCAGAATTATCAACCGATTATCCAAATCCAACAGCAAGTCCAATTGGAATAACTCAATCACTTGAGATAGTTGGAAAATATAGTCAAAAATCGGCTTATTATAATCTATCTACAAAAATAAATTCTTTAACAATAGATGGTTATCTATTAGAAGACAAAATTGACTATACCACGCCGTTTCTAAACTTTGGATATACTGCTAATTATAATTTACTATCTTATTTAAATTTCATTAATAGCTCAATTTATACACCAACAAAGGAATTTCTAGCATTACCTAAATATGATTTAGTTCCTGGCTCAGACTCTGGTCAGTCAAACGATGATATAATTTATATTGATGCTATCGATTCTAATAAAATAGTATTTGGTAAAAATATTAAGCACTTATGGGATTCTTTCTTAAAATGGACATTCATAGATATAACAATGAATACAGATTCAGCTTCACATAAAAGTGAAAAGGTATTAATAATTGATAAATATTACGATTCTGAAAATGATAACTATCTACTAGTTTTCTATGATAAAATAAAAGGAAGAGATAGTATCATATCAGTTGATATACATAGTCGTAGAACACTTCAAGAAATATCTGATGATATTGGTTATATAAATAATATACAAAGGCAAAAAATAACAAAACAGGTTGAGAATATAGACACAACGGGTGAATATTCATATCCAGTATATGAATCGGAAATTAAATTCAAAATACCAACTGACTCATATACAAAAGTATTACTAGCTGATAATGATATCAGCAGGGATATATCAGGGATATTATATACTGATTATAAAAATGAATTAGCTATTCAAATAAATAAATTAGAAAGGCAATATGAATTACCAATTAGTGGTGTCTTACCATCAATAAATGGTAAATATCAAATAGGATTCTCTGAAAAGCATGGATTAAATAATAGAGATTCTATAGTAATTGAATTAGTTGGCACATATTCAAACTGGCCCATTATATTAGGTTATCATAATATAAATTATATAGATGATTATACAGTTGAACTTAATATTCCATTTGATTCTTTTACACCACCAGATCAATTAAAATGTTTTTATATTAAAAAAGATCATTTTTTAAATTTCAACCCTATTGATATATTTGATGTTGGTGTTGGTGATAAAAAAATAAAGCAATCAGTTGAAATACTTCCAAAAAACTGGATAATAGATTCAAATAACTATTCATTACTAGATATAGACTTTAATAAATTTAAATTTAGATTAATTGATGGATTAGACCTAGAATATTTAACCAAAAACTTTGCTTGGATATTAGATGCTGAAATAACAAATGCGGTTATTGGTATTAATTCTGAAAAAGAACTTATATGGTATAAGGGTGTATGGGAATCTGGTAAATGGTTTGGTGGGAGATGGATATCAGGTGAGTGGAAATCAGGTGATTGGTATGGTGGAATTTGGTATTCTAGATCAATAACAGATAACTTATTATCGGTTAAAATTGATAATTTAAATGATAATGATCAATCTACTTGGTTATCAGGTAGATGGTTTGGTGGGACCTGGAATGGTGGAACTTGGTATGATGGTAGATGGTATAATGGGGCCTGGAATGATGGGATCTGGTATAATGGGACTTGGAATGATGGAACTTGGAATAAGGGAATATTCTCAGGTGGAATTTGGGTATCAGGAATTTGGAATAGTGGTATATTCAACTCAGATAGTAAAATGTCTTATTGGCTTGATGGTAAGTTTTTGGGTGGTGATTTTGAAAACGGAACTTGGTATAACGGTGAATTTAATCAAAAAAGTAAACTAATATCACGATTCGGTACAAAATCTTTTAATAGCCGAAATGCTACTTGGTATGCTGGTCGATTCTTAGCAGGAGAATTTCACTCATTTTTAAACTTAAATGATAAAAATCTACCAACTATATCAGAAATTCATAAATATTCTAAATGGTATACAGGATACTTCGGTGGTGGTACATTCTATGGCGGTAATGTAGATAATATAAACTTTATATCGAGCACATGGGAAGGTGGTATATTAAATGATATTGATGTAATATCTATAAACTCAACTGATAATACAATAACACTAGCTGGTATCTATAGATTTAACATTGGAGACTCTATACATATAGTTGATAATCAATTAAATGGAACATATTCTGCTTTTGGAACTACTGAACTACCTAAAAAGTATAAAATATTAGAAACTACTATTGATGAAGATTTAGAGAGAACTCAAATTCTTGTAGATATTGTATTAGATGATATAATGTCGGTAAATACTGGTATAATTGATACTAAACTAAAATGTGTATCATATTTTTCTAATTCAACTTGGAATTCAGGAATCTGGGAAAATGGTATTTTTAATAAAGGCAACTTTAATGGTGGTATGTGGTACCAAGGTAATTTTACCGGGATATGGGGATAAATTCAATTTCTTAAATAAATATATATCTATATGAAATATTTAAAATATTTTGAGTCTTTAAATGATGTATATGAACTATCTGTTAAAAAAATAAAAGATGATAACTTTAGTGTTGATTATACTTTTAATGATGATAAAGGTAATGATTTCTTAGTACAGTTTAAGAATATTTCATCAAAAGTAATGGATAGAAAGATATTAGGCAAAGAATACACAATGTCTTACTTCGTTAAAAATGGCACAATTTGTGGTGAAGATAATTGGTCTGTTTCAAAACTAGTTAATTCAAATCCTCTAAGAATAGTTAAAACTGTCTTTGGGAAAATAACAAACGACTTTCTAAATGAAAAAAAATGGTGTAATAAACTACATATCGAAGGTTTATCTAAAGACAATGAGAAAGATTTTGTAAGTCAACGAACAAAAATGTATGTGCGGTATTTGATTCAGAATCCAATTGTGGGATTTAAAATGGAGACACCAAGAGATATAAATTCAATTTATAGCAATAAAATAGTATTAAAAAGAAATCATTAAAAATGAATAGACCAGAAGTTAGAATAATAGAAGATCAAAAAGAAGAAATAAAAGAAGTAGAAATTTCTCAATATGAAAGAGAAATGTTATTAGGAAAATATGGATATATTGATCCTCAACCAGTTCAACCACAGAATGATAATGGATTAACATTTGATGAAATGATTAGAATAGAAGAACAAAAACAAAAAGAATATCTTGCTAAACAAAATGGCCCGAAGCCAATTACATTTGATGGTGAATATCACTCAAATACAAAATATGACTCTGATGATTTAGGATTTAGTTATAAGATTTCAATTGTCTCAAATATGGAGATTCCTAAATAATTTAATAAACCTCTATAACTGTTGCATTTTTTGGAATCTCATATTTAGTTGAAAAATTCTTAATAAAAGATTCTACCTTTCTATCTCTGTTTTTTGAATTCTCTAAACACTTTTCTGGATCATTTTCAAAAAATAACCAATCTATTTTAATATTTGGGTTAATAGATTCAATTCTTTTTATAGCAGCAACTCTAAAATTTTTAAAACATAAATATGGATCCGTTATTATCACATCTCTATCTAGATATGGCATAACATCAGTCTCAAAATTTTTTGGATCATCTATAATATGATACTTATTACCATTATCACCATTAATTTTCTTTGCTAACGTGGTCTTCCCAGATCCTGGCAGTCCAACTATCATTAATATATTAGGCATTACTTTTTTAAACTTTTCAATTCCTTAGATAAAGAGTTGACTTCATCTATAAGCTCATTAATTTTATTTCTCATTCTCAACATTCCATTAACGCCGTTTATCGAATCAACTGATATCTTATCAATATTCTCGTTTATTTCACTAAACTTAAGAATTTTCATAATTTAATTACTCTATTTTTAGTTATATATAAAATTATAAACAATCATTTTGTGACAATATCCACCAAAGATCATATAGGGTTATATAATAGCAATCATATGTATCCGAATTACCATAATATTCATAATTAGTATATGAACCAGATTTTATTGAATCAGATTTGTTAATAATTTCAATTATTGAATCTATACTATTTATATTTGGATATGGATGTAGTATTTCCGTAACCCATTGCTTTAGAAATTTCAAAAAATCAACCTTTTTAATTGAATTTCCTGTATAATATTCTTCTGCTCCTTCACCATCCTCATTAAAGCAAGATCCACCTGAGAACCCATGTGTATTAACTGCTATAAATAAAAATGAATTTCTTTTTATCCAGTTAGTATCTTTCTTAAAATATTCAGGAGTCCCCACTAAATCTGATGTTTGGTAGTGTATACCAATTAAATATGTATTTTCTGGGCAAGATATTCCACACGATGAAATATCAGAATTTGGATCAAAAGGTGTTCTAAAATCAAACGGAAACTTATTAAAAAACTCATCAAATGTTACATACGACATCTCATCAGCCTCGGCCCATTTTTGCTTTAGACTATCAATATATTCTATTGTTTTAGCCTTTTGCTTATAAGTGTTACTTCTATGTAATTTTGCTTCAAATAATTTAATATGTTTCATAGGTTATATATAAAAATTCTAACCCATTTTACAATTTAAATCCTTTGTCAGAAGATCCATTAAAATCAATACCATTATTTATTTGATTTCCAGCATCAGTATTTATTTTCTGAATATCATGATCAAAGCCTTTATCTTTAAGATAACTGCTCATTAGAAGAGTTTGAGTTAATGCATATTCTACATTTGCTTTTGCAACTTTTTTCATTACAATCATCCAGTCTATAATAAATATCAAAAAGGCAATTGATAATATCACACTGATATCTATAATACTTAAAGCACCAAATTTATAGCCAAGTATAATTGCGGAAATACCTATCATTAAGGTTAATAGAGTTTTTTTCATATTTTCTGTTTTTATTTTTTAAATTTACTAACTATACCATCTTCACAAGTAAAAACCTCTCCTGAGGATTTATTGCCATAGATTATTATTTCTTTAGTTTTAGTTTTTAATACTTCTACTTGAATATCTGTTGGTGTTCCATAAGAGTCTATAACTTGCTCTTTTGTCATTCCAATCCAGGACTCTTTATTGTAAAGTTTTTCACCAATATCATTTCCATATTTATTTACTAATAGATAATGATTTACATATGCTTGTCCTTTTCTATTTATCGCAATTTGTGCTGAGTTGATATCTCTATAGTTATTAAAATCAATATCATATATAAAATCTGTTAGTAGCACAAAATCATTTGGTAGAATTTTAGCAGATATTTTATTTATCTCAATAAGATTGTTTAATATGACCTCAATTTTTTGAATAGTTAATTTAGAATTTATCAGAACAGAAATGTGTTCATAATTTTCAGATGTAATTGAATTTGATAACTTTAGTTCATTAGCTTTAGCTAAAAATGACTCTCTCGCTATCTTATCCTTTTTGCTATTACTTATTGAAGAAATAAACATTAGAAGTAAAGCACCTCCAATGATCGATATTGGAATAATTGGGTACGAAAACAGAAAATTAGATATTTCGCTTGTAGTTTTAATGTCTCTTTTAATTCGTCTATACTCTTTACAAGAGGAAAAAGATATTAGTAATATTGATAATAGTAGTAGAATTTTTTTCATAGTTTTTATTTATTTCTTTTTTGAATATACTTTTTTACCAGACTTGCTGTAGTGATATGTACCACCTCTTTTTCCTTTATAATCAATTGTTGATTTTGTGGATTTTTTTATTGACTTTGATGATTTTTGTGAAAATGATAAATTAGTAGATAATATAATTATCATTAGTAATGTAAATAGTTTTTTCATAAGTTTTATATTTTTAGTTAGTTTATACAAATATACAAAAAATATCAATAATATACAAAAATGATATTTAGAATTTAATATATAGTATTATGAAAGCAAAAGAAGTGATGGAAAAATATAAAATAACTCGAAATACATTAGCAAATTGGGTTAAA
>JACCDN010361286.1_pt1 | contig 10169 bp, 6 predicted proteins | sample 7441691 | NCBI WGS metagenome assembly JACCDN01 (sample SAMN15323439, study PRJNA562643) | freshwater metagenome | isolation source: river surface water | place: USA:Blue River Watershed | collected 2017-08-16
ACTGGGGGTATCCATTGGGATCCATTTTGTTTACACTCAATGTCTCTAAAGAGCTGTGGCATTGTGGGCACTCCAGATTCTATATCAATGGCCATGTGCAACACTGCATGTAAACAATTACTCATTTTCTTTTTATTTATCACTTGTTCACGAAACAATCCGAGGATAGCTTTCCGGGTCAATAAAGAGCGATTGAATTCGTGTGGGTCCTTTGCGAAGCGTCATACAATAGACATCCGGTTCAATCTTGGCAATGGTTTCCACTTGTCTCCCCTTCGGATGTACTCGATACGGATCAATATGTCTATACCAAATGTCATCCAGCTCTGGCGTCACAGTCGTCATGAATTCAGAAGCGCTCTCGTGAATCCTTACTCCTTCAATGGTCGATCCTTTTGGAAAAAATGTTGAATAAAAGTAATTTACAGGAATACTTGTAATGTATCGAATTCGTTCAGGAAGGTCAAGGAGCGTAACAATATTTTGCAAGTGTTTCTTTCGCCATACACGTGGACGAGTGATCATGGTGGTGGACTCGAAAGCGTGTTCAAATACTCGCATGGTTTCGATGTCTAGGTACTTGACACCGGCTTTCCAAATGCGAGAGATGGGTTTGTCATAGGAGCATAGATCTTTGAGAACCTTGGTGTCGAATGGTGCATAAGAAATGAGATATTGTTGCTCGTGAACATAGTAGAGTAGAGAATTTTGGATTGTAGGGACCCAATAGGCATCAAAGAAATCAATGGGTGTCGGTTTCTTGTAGTAGGACTTTTTAGAGTTTTTCAAAGTGGTCATGGTAAAGTTGTATTCTCGTCGACCACATATGAGGACCAAGTGTTTCTTGAGGCGTGTAAGGAGAGAACAAATCAAGGCTAAATCGTTCCAATTAACATGTTCAGTTGATTTCTTGGGGATCCAATTACCGACAATGACGATCGTGGTGTGAGGTGGACCACAATAAGTAATCTTTGAATGACCATCACCCGTCTTGGTCGCCACAAACAGCTTATTAACATCAATCAATTGCGTCAAGAGAGTTTGGTAATTGCCATCAATATTGGAAAAACATACAAGACTCATTTTTCTTTTTATTGTCATCATTTCATTTTAAGATTGATGTCATGCGACCTGGCGGGATCAGAGACATGCGAAGCGGGATCAGAGTCATGCGAAGCGGCTACCTCACAGGTTCGGTTTTCCATGATAACATCGTCATGCGACTCAGCGGTAACATCGTCATGCGACGTTTCGATATTTATTCAACGTTTCAAGATACTGTATCCACATGGCACTAGTTTGATATGAGAGGGAACGCGTGACAAGAAGTAAGCGAGTTCGTCTGGTGTATTATGGAAGCAAATGGGGAATTTACCACATTCCTGTAGATAGCATGCTGTGCATTGGGGTATAATGTCAGCCAGGGTCTTGTCGTGACAAAAAGAGATCTTGTAGGGGCCATGACATGTTTCTGGTGGATAGAGTAAGGGCAATACTTGTTTCATGGTGGGAGATAGTGACTCGTGAAACGATACACTTAGTTGATGTCTCCACCCTTTGAAAAGAATCTCCAACCCTGTTCGATTGATATCAATGTAAAGAGGTTTGGTTGAGGAGCGGATGACGCGTTGCAAATGTTGGCGAGTCTCTGCCAGTGTGGGTATGGCGGATTGGTGTTGATGGTCTTTGAACGAATCATCATAGTGCAGTATGTGACATTCTTGGAAATGCTGAAGAAAGTCATCTACCGCGCTGGGTGTCTTGTCCCAAATTCGAAAGTCGCCAGTGTACCCAATGGTTTGTGAGGTGGATTTATCATGAATGACAATACCAACGGAGCCGGCACAGTGGTGATTGGGAACGAGCTTTATGGTGAGGAGAGGAGTTTGGTATGCTTCGTAATAGTCCAAGGGGGTTACGGTGCATGGTAAGTTAAGTAGGCGGTGAGTTGTGTGTGAGGTGAGAACAGTTCCCTTGAATGATTTCTTGGGTCCTTGGATATGATCATGATGGTGATGAGTAATAATCACAAGAGTGTCTACAGTACTCTGCTTGGGGAACCTGTCAACATAATATAACATGAGAAATGTTTTTATTATACTCGTTCATGTTGCAACAAAAGATATCGACGTTGGATTTCTGCCTCGTCTTGAGGATTCATCACTTCAATGAGCGCGTTGAGTTGATCTATTTCGTTAATGAGATCATCAGTACCCTGAATGGCGCGAGTACCATTAAAGACAGGTAATGGTGGGATAGCCTTGTTGTTGAGACTGGTCACATTAAATGATCGTGGCCTTGATTTTGCATGAACCTCATCCTCACTGGGCTCAAGCTTCACTAACTTGACCGGTTTCTTCACAACCACCTCTTCTTTTTTGTCTTCAGCGCCTTGTGGTTCAGCAACAGCAACAGCAACAGCAACTTCCTTATTCTTTTTCTTCTTCTTCTTATGTTTTGTAGGTTCTTCTGGTTCAGCAACAGCAACAGCAACAGGACCCTCCTTATTCTTTTTCTTCTTCTTCTTATGTTTTGTAGGTTCTTGTGGTCCAGCAACAGCGACAGCAACAGGACCTTCTTTATTTTCCTTGGATTTCTTCTTCTTCTTCTTTGGTATCTTCTTCTCCTTCTCCTTCTTATCATTAGGTTCTGAACCAGCTTCAGAATCAGCATCACCTTTCTTTGTTTTCTTCTTCTTCTCCTTCTTATCATTAGGTTCTGAACCAGCCTCATCAACAGCAACACCTTTCTTTGGTTTCTTCTTCTCCTTCTTATCATTAGGTTCTGAACCAGCCCCATCAACAGCAACACCTTTCTTTGGTTTCTTCTTCTCCTTCTTCTTCCTGACCTTTTTGGGTATATTTTCTTCTGGATTATCCTTATTCTTCTCAGTGGCATCAACTCCCTCTGCGTTCTTCTGTTCAGGGTTAGGATCATGTTGTTCAGCATCAACGACCTTTTCATTGTTACCTACTTTGACGTTTTCTACAGACCCTTGAAGTTTTTTCCTCTTCTTCTCCTCTTTTCTCCTCCGTTTCTCTGTTTTCTCAATTGCCTTTTTTTGCTTCTCTGTCATAGTTACAAGGTCAAGATCCTCCTCATCGTATTCTGGTGCTGGAATTTCAACTTCTTGCGAAGCCTCCTCTTGTGGATGTTTTGGGTCACCTTTGGCTTCCGCAGTTGCTTTAGCAGTTGCTTTAGCAGTTGCCTTGGCAGTTGCTAATGTCGCTGCTGCTATAAAAGGTACAACAGCGTCTTTATCACCTTTTGGTTTCTTAGGAGCTTTACCACCTTTTGTTTTCTCAGAGGCTTTATCATCCTGTGGATTTTCAGAGGCTTTATCACTTTCAGGAGGTTTATCAACCTTTGGCTTTTCAGGATCTTTATCACCTTTTGGATTTTCAGGGTTACCGCTAGGTCGCATGTCTTGAGATCCGCTAGGTTGCATGATGATTTTACCAGCAAACTCAAAGTATTCTGGGTTAATGGGCTTAACAGCTAGTGTTGTTGGAATAATCTCTACCAATGGATTAAAATTGACACCTGCATTCACCCCTAATTCTCTTGCAGAAGCGGTGGAAGCTTTTCCTTTTTCAGAACCAGCAGATGCTTTTGCCTCTGATCCTTTTGTAGAAGAGGTGGAAGCTTTTCCTTTTTCAGAATCAGCTGCAGATGCTTTCGCCTCTGATCCCTTTGTAGAAGAGGTGGATGCTTTCGCTGTTCCAGCATCAGATGCCTTTTCAGAAGCGGTGGACGCCTTTGTAGAAGCAGAAGATGCTTTCGCTGTTCCAGCAGAAGATGCCTTTGTCTTTGTGGAGGTTTTTGTCTTTGTGGAAGCATCTGACGCCTTTGCCTTTCCTTCAGCAAATGCATTTTTGTCTTTTTCGTCTTTCTTTGGTTTTGGATTCTCTACTTGGTCTGGTCTATCCGCTTTCTTTTGGTTTGGATCATCAGCTTCTTTGCCTTTATCGTCTTTCGTTGGTTTTGGATTATCAGCTTCTTTGCCTTTTTTGTCCTTCTTTGGTTTTGGTTTATCGTCTTTCTTCGGTTTCTTTGCCTTGGTGGGTATGTCGTGTGTCGTTTTGATGTAGCCACATTGTCGAAACATTCGCATGAGGTTATCATCACTCTGCGCTGCGAATCGAGCATTGAGGATTTCACACGTCACGCGGTATCGATTGTCGGCTAGACATTCATTTCTGTTATTTTGTTCGAAATGGGCAAAGTGTTTTGGTGTATAGAATGTGGGGTCGGTTTTCGCGAGACTGGTTTTCCACAAGTTGTACACCCATGGTATCATGGTTATGTCATACACTCGATACGCTCCAATAAAGTCACATCGTTGAATGGATAATAGGGCCTGGTATAGCCCTTGGTCATACAAGCGAGCTCTAAATAATAGTTTGGGATCAATTTCGTGATGATCAGGGTTAGCCATCCACCGTGTACGCGCGTCTTTAAAGTGTTGAATCTTGTCTGTATTGTTGGCAAATAAATTCATATAGCATGGTAAGATATATCCTGCCTTGAAGTGTGCCATAAATTCAACCATGGTAATCTCACCGCTCATAAACTCTGCAATCGCACCAACAATGCGTGTGATTCTCGATTTCGAGTCTTTATAGTTTTTCCAATTGGGCAATACAGAAAGATCGCCAGTCTTGCAGTACCTACCAAGGTTTTTAAGTAAGTCGAATTTGATATCCGGATGTAATGATTTCATTTTGGTATACCAAAGTTTTAGACGTTCCTCTGTGGTAATCATTTGAACAAGGTATTTGTGATGTTTCTTGCTCTTCTTGGTCACTTGGTTCAACATGTGTTTAAAGTGTATGGTTTCGAAATGGTCGATCTCTTGTAAAGTTAGCAAGTGCTGTACGCGACGCAGCACCGTCAAATCTTCTGGAGCAGCGCTGGAGGCTTCTTTTAACGCACGGGCTCGTTCTTGGGATATTATGTTTGGCGGGTTCTGGGTCATGCGGGTTTCCTGGAATAGGGATTCAGGAGAGGCCTGGGTGTCCATCTTGTACTTGATCATAAACTCGCGAACTTGGGAAAAGGTTAGTGGTTCACAATGGGAAGGCTTTGGAGAACCCTCGCAATGATTGGTTGCTTTGAGTGCGGTGAGCAAGACTTCTCGACAAGTATCTCCCTCGACCTTGAAGAATGTTTTGATTTGATGGAGATAATCCATGGTCTTTTTCTTGATACCGATTAGAAAAGTTTCGGAAACGGTAGTTGCCTTGTTTTTCGTGGAGTAGATGCCTTTGGAAAATAGCTCACATAAGGTAGTGTTATCCCTTTACGCGTATGTGATTCGCGAGGTACCTCACCATCCTTTGTTAGTCCCAAGCTAAGATTTCGATATTCATACACCGTAATGGCAATGACATAGAATACTGCCAAGCACATACACACCATGACTCCCAGGATAATGTACCCCATCGTACTTTTGAGCATGTCTGTAAACAATTGATTCGCAGTAATGAATCCACTTGTAGTCAATCCTGTCGTATTGTTTGAATCGTGAAGCGTCTGTAATGTCTTCCATTCGGATTCGGATAGGATGGAATTGAATATATTATTCTGGGCTAAGTAGGTCACAATGGAATTGTAGGTGGATCGTTGTGAGATGCCTCGAAATAGTGACGCGCCAGAGACATTCACTGAAAACCTTTGGTTATTCTTTGCTTGATTATAGACATTGGTGATCAAGTTATTGGTAATGACTTGTCGTACTCGATTACTAATTTGATTGGTGACGGTTTGTACGTCTCGACCACCAAGGATATTGGCAAGGCTTCCAAAAATGTCGTAATTGGTGCTGAGCTTTTGGGTAATGGCATTGGTGAGTGATTGAGAGACTTGATTTTGGATATTATTGGTGGCTTGGCAACTGGTTTCGACATTGACAATGTTGCTTTGGGAAATGTCTTCAATGACACATGCTTTGCATACATCCTTGCCGCAGGCACGCATTTCTTCAGAGGCGGAATGGAGATCCATATTGATATTGGGGATATTGGAAACATCAATACCCGCCGTGGCGAGATTTGCGTAGCGTGTGTATTCTTCTTTCCGCGAACTGAGGATATTGGAGATGCATGCACGACATGTGGCATTACTTTCAAACGCTACAGTGGTACTTGTGGGAGCACAATCTACCGAGATCAATTGACTATTGCTAGAGAGCGTAGCGCAGTTCATACTGATATTGGTGAGAATTGTAGCGGTCATATTGTTTAATTGGGTAGTAATGGTACTTCGACTTACAGTGTTACCCATTTTTTTTTTATTTATAGGTAGAAAAAAGAGAGAAGATGGCTGCATTACTAGTGGGTGGGGCTGTGGCTCTAGCCATTGCCAATGATATCATTGGTGGTGGTACCAATCTAAGTATTCATAATAATATTTTTAATGACATGACAGTCAAGGTCGCCATTGAATCTACGACAAATTGCTTCTCCAAGATTCAAGGTTCACAGAATTTCAGTGTCGTCCAAAGTTCAACATCCACTTATCCCTCTTTAAATGGAGCCGATAGTACATGTATCTTGTGTTATGCAGTTATGAGTGGAGTTCTTTCGGAGCGTATGAAGTTGGAAAATACATTACAATCCTTGAAATTACCCTTTCAAACACCAAATCCAGCATTAAAACTGGATTACTCTGCGGGGGAGAGTGATTTACATCCGTGTGCACTCATGTGTCGCGACTTGGTGATTACGGATGCAAAACAGATTGCGTCGTACAAGTCGAATGTGGATTGTGATGTGACGCAGACGCTCAATACCGACATTCGAAATTCGTTTGATGCAGATATTCAGAGTCACTTGACGAATCAGCAGGATGTATTTGGGAAGGTCTTGGGTGGATTAACCAAGTTTAGTTCCAACATGTCGACCGACTTATCCAATATCATGTCGAGTGCAGTGACGACAAAACTATTGCAAGACATTAGGACGCAAACGGTCAATGTCCAAAGTATTGAAATTGGTAATAATGGTGGAAATACGCATTCGCTTTATTTGAACAATGCAAATCAGTCATTTACTATTGCGCAAGTGGGACAGTTGAAAGTAGTGAATAACGTGGTGGATCAGTTGCGCCAGAGTGCACAGTATAGTATAATGCAAGACTTGCTGAATAAGAATGATACCTTGGGGACATTGTCGGAGACGTTTGTGCAGTTTTTCACGATATGGAGCAAGTTTATTAAGGAGACCATGGGACAATTATTTATCATCTTTTTAATGTGTATTATTCTCATATTGTTTTACAAGTCGTATCAGTATACGACAACGAGCGTCGCCATGCAAAAGAGGAATGACATGATTGATGAACGAGTCGAAGCAACCAACTTGACTAAGAACCAATTGTAGAGCATGTAAAGTCTTGTGCTACGTTGAGAAACACCTCATCATATTTGGGTGGATCACTTTTGACAACTCCAAGTTTTTCAAAAGCGCCTCGAGCCAAGAATGGATAAGCGATATTTTTAGTAATATTCTCTCGAAACTCTTTTATAAATCCGTCCCAGGTTTGGTTTTTACTGATGTTGAGAAATTTTTCTTTGAACCATTTGCGTTTAGAAATATAAATAGACCACCCATTTGAATGCTTGTAAAATATTTCGATAATTTTATCCAATGTTCCAATATCATGTAATTTACCATTGAGCGATGCGTAGTGCCTTGTACGGTCCTCTTCCTTTGTAAAACAAATTCCTGTATAATTTGATTCAAACACTTGCCCCAATAGTAACATAATCAACTCCATATAGAACACATGCTTGTTGAGAATCTTTACGCATTTTTTGTGTTGGGATATGAGTCTATTGATTTCTTCAATATGCGTAGGATTACCGATGTCTGGTAATCCAATAAATGGTCGATATTTGTCTTGAAATGCTCGTAGTTCACCTAGAATTTCATTAACACGATCACTAATTGCCTTATAATGGTTGATTGGGTCGTAGCTGTGTATTACTTCTTTGTTTGAGTCAGGACTAAACCAAACATCGTATTTGTAAATATCACCATATAGATCTGAAATACTGTGAGCTTCCTGACTTTGAAACCATTTCAGACCAAAGGCCTGTATGTTTTCATTTTCTATTGCATTATTGATTTTGACTGTTATATCTTCATTGGCTTCATATTCGCCTAAATGTAAAAAGTACTTTGAAAAATTTACATGAAGAATCTTCTTAACTTGCTCTACTGTGAGAATTTGTTTTGATAGAGTTTGTTGAAAATCATCCGAAAACTGATAAATCAAATTCAAAAGTTTTTCTCTCTCCCGTAGAAAAGGTTTCTTGTCTTCTTTATAATCTTCCCAATCTTGGAATGTTGGAAATATGTTTATGTCGATTTTAAACTGTCTCTTCCACATCTCAGGTGTCCTAGACTCGATAATAATGTCACTAATCTCACGTTCGAGAGTGTCTTTATAGCCATTAGGATCCCATGGATCAATTGTCCACCAGTTATTTTTAGATACAAATTTTCTATACATGTTGATATTTCTCAATAAATCTTCGATAGTTTTAGTTCCCATTGGTCCAAACCACCCTAAACCAAACACTTCTCCATTTTCATCTTTAATAGTTTTTTGAACATCAGCAATTAGATTAGCAGAAGTTTGAGTCAATTTAAGTACGTTATCAACAAAGTCTTGTCTCACCAATTGTATATCATTGGCGTCTTGTCGTACTTTCCGTGAAAAAGGAGGAGACGGATACCCTTTGAAGAAATCGTCCATTTCCTTTGTTGTTGTATTCGCGTCAGATAACGGTGCTGGAGGCTGTTGTGGGTCTTGTGCTTTATTATCGGATTCTTTATTTCCGGAAGGAGCAGGAACTTCAGCGGGCGGCTTATCACCAGGAGTTGCAGATGCATGAGCTGCCGAAGGTGGCTGTGCTGTGGGGTTTTCTTTGGTTTCAGACACAGGCTGATTACCAGAAGAAGCAGATACGGGGTTATCACTAGGTTGCGCGGCTGCGGTACGTCGTGTTTTAAATTTCTTATAATCAGTTCTTGCACGAGTAGATGATTGTGGTACAGCAGGAGGGATTGGTGTTATTACTGACGTTTCTGTGACTTGAGACTTTTGAACGCTGGGTGTATATTGAATGACACGTGGAGCGACTTGATGATTCGTAACGTCATGCACAGGGGGAATTTTCTTATGTTGAGTGGCACTTGGAGCAGTTGTAACACCGTTATGCGGCTTAGCGGTAGCGTTATGAGGACCAGATACACGCGAAGCTGTCGCTCCTGCGATGGGAACAACGTTATGCGGCTTAGCGGTAACACTGTCATGCGGCTTAGCGGTAACACCGTTATGCGGTTGAGCGGTAACGACGTTATGCAAAGCGGTACCACTCTTATGCGTAACAACACTATTACGCAAAGCCTGGTTTGATTCATTATTGTTCTTGAGTGTCAGATACAATAGTATAAGTACATACATGAGCAAGAGTAGGCAACTAAATATTTGGGCGATCATGGTTTCCTTTTTTTTCAAGAGGGAAAAAAAATAGACATGTATTTACGTAAATATGGTCGTCCAAGTTCAACAACAGAAGAAGAGATTCATTTCAAGCCCATGTTGGCATATCATTTCGTAGCCAAGACGTCGTATAAAAAGGCGTTTAAGAGTACGCTAACGATGGATGATGCACCGTATGGTTATTATGTAGTGAATCCAGAGGGTTGGTACATGTCAAAAAAGCTTAATGGGATTCGTGGGATATGGTACAAGGGCATCATGAAGTCTCGTATGGCTTTAAAAGAGCATGACAATCGTGTCATTACCATCCCCCAATGGCTCACCGATATTTTACCACCAGATGTCATTTTGGATGGTGAACTCTACATTGGCAAGGACCGATTTTACGAATTGATTCCCATGGTACAAGGCGGATTTACAAAGTGGGATCAGATTCAGTACTGCTTATTCGATTGCTTTGATGAACACCATAGTCAGATGCCATTTGCCACACGACTAGTACGACTACGACAAATCCATGAACAAATTGTGGAGAAATGGAAATCAATGCATGGGAGTAAGCGACCCTGTCCTGTAGTGTATCATAAGCAGCATGTGATTGAGAGTTGGCCAAGAGCGTTTGAAATGTTTAAGAAATGGGTAATGGTAGAGGGAGA
>JACCDN010791648.1_pt1 | contig 10167 bp, 4 predicted proteins | sample 7441691 | NCBI WGS metagenome assembly JACCDN01 (sample SAMN15323439, study PRJNA562643) | freshwater metagenome | isolation source: river surface water | place: USA:Blue River Watershed | collected 2017-08-16
AAGCTGCCTTCGGGTAGCAGCTGCATGGCCTCGTGCGAAATCGTTTCTAAGTGGTGATTTCTCTCGATCAGGTACCACGTGTTGGCAAAGTTCATTCGTTGGCCTGCAAGTTGAAGGTTTTGAACGCCCCTAAAAGTGCCACGCGGCCCTCTTTGGTGAGTGTGGATTGGGGAGGGCGGACACGCTCCCAGCCTTCCATTCGGTAGTGTTGTGACAGCAGCAGCTTCATGGCGGCGATGGCTGGGTAGTCGCCCAAGAGCGTCATCAGCTCCACCACACGGTCATCGGGTTTGGCCACTTTCATGCCTGCGATCTTGGTGGCTTGCTCTGGCGCATCGTTGGTCAAGAGGCGCTGCATGATCTTGGGTATCACGTTGGCCAATGCTGACACGCACACAGTGGATTTGAGAATGCTCAAGTTGGGCTCGTGGCACGATGCGATGGCGAGGTCTGTGCCGAATGCACGAATCAAATCAACCGTGTGATTGACGTGAATATCCTGATCGACGATGCCCACAAATACCTGCGGATGCACTTTGTGTAAATCGGCCAGCGTGGCTTCGGGTAAGTCACTGGCGTGGTTGCTGCCGCTGAGCTGGTGGATGAACAGTTGCCAATCGGGCAGGCTGACCTGTTTGATCAGGTGATCGAAGTAATCAAACAGCGCCACGTGGCTAAAGGGCAGACCATACTGCGGCGCTGACACCAAGAAGCGCCGCACGCCGAGTACATATGCTTTGCGAATGAACTGCGCCGCTTCGGTGAATGAAGACGACTGCACGCCCAGCAAAATGTCTGTGCCAGCCACACCTGCTGCCATGATGTGCGTGATAGCCGATAACTTTTCATCTGCAGAAAACGATGTGCCTTCACCCGCTTGGCCAAACAGCACAAAACGCTCAAGGCCTTTGGCGCTTAGGTTGCGAAGGTGCGCGGTTAGCTTGGCTTCGTCAATGCGCAAGTCTTCTTGCAGCGGAACCAAGACATCCGTCCAAACACCTTCGAAATTTTTAGCAGCAGATGTGTTTGGCATGGCGGGCTTTCAAAGAAGAGTTGAAGCGATCATCGCAGATCTAGCAATACACCTTTTAGCTTGTCTAGCATCACACGGTTGTCTCTGCCTAGGCTATGTATGGCTGTTGACAAAACCAATTTCAAATCGTTGCGAGCAACGCGTTTGGCGTTAGTTGATGTTGCCACAATGACCAAGCGGTTGTTGATCAAGCCGCCTTCGTAAGAAACGACTTCACCCGTGGGTAACGAGACCGAAAAATACGTGAGCTTGTCGTTGTTTTTTAGCTTAGGCGCTTGAATCACAACTGCGGGAGAGGCTGCGATTTTGAGTGACACAGCATCTTCTGTTTGCTCAAACGCGATGCCTGAACTGGCTGGCTTGGCGTTGTTGCTTTGAAGAATCGTAACTGGCAACACACCTGTGCGTGGAGTACTCTCAGCTGTAGTTTGTGGAGGCAAGATGACCGCGGGCTCATTGGTGATGCGTTGGCTCATTTGCACCAATGGTGCAAGTGCAGCACTACTGCGTATGGCATTGAGTTGATCTGTGCTGAGCTGGCTCAGCGCTTGTGCTGGAATGCTGGTGGCCTCTGCTGTGGCCATTAGGAGGGGAATGGCTGGGACATAAGGTTTGCTAAAAACGAGCGAAGTAGAGCTAGAGCTAGAGCTAGAGCTAGAGCTAGAGCTAGAGCTAGAGCTAGAGCTAGAGCTAGAGCTAGAGCTAGAGCTAGAGCTAGAGCTGCCAGGTAGCACCGTCACACTGCCACTCGCACCTGTGGTTGTGTAATTGCTGTTGCTCAAACTCAATCCACTGAAGGATGTGATGGCCTGTGTGCCAGCTGCCGCAGCCGCCAGCGTTGCGGTACCGCTGATGTTCAAACTATCACCCGATACCAAATTGGCGGCTGACAGAGTGCTTCCTGCTCGCGTTGTATCTAGTATCGGCTGTCCGCTGAAATTCATTTGTCCAGACAGTATCAAGGCAAGTGGGTCAATCACCAAATTTGCATTGGTGATGGTTGTGTTGTAGTTGCTCAACACATTGCCAGTGGCAACCAATGAGGATGCATACGTGCCTGCATTTGTTCCTGTTGCCACACCTGTCACGGTGATGCCAGAAGCTTCGTTAGCCAAAGGCGACGTTGTGAATGCATAAGTGCCTGTGTAGGCTGAGCCGTTGTAGACGTTGCCTGTCAGACTTGGTGTTGCCGCAATGACAATATTAGCTTTGGCAACTGTATTGTTCGCTGCGACATACGTAAAACTGTAGTTGCTGGCGTTTCCTGTACCCAGCACCGCTGCACTAGGTCTAGATGTGAAAGTTCCCGCTTGTGCTACGCCTGAAATAGGGTTGTTGCCATCGGTGATGGTTTGTGTGACTGAAGTGATCGTGTCTGATCCAGCCAATGCCGTGTTGCTATATCCAGCAGTCGCCACCATGGCTGCATATGTTGTGGATGCATCGTAGGTAGTGGAGATTGTGTTGTTTGTGATGGTGATAGGCTTGGGTGAAATCACCAAGCTTGCATTTGTGATCGTAGGTGTGTTGTAGTTACTCAGCACATTGCCACTCACGGCCAACGCTGACGTGTATGTGCCTACGTCGGTTCCTGTTGCTAAGCCTGTCACGGTGATACCAGATGCGTCGTTACCCACGGCTGTTGTTGTGTAAGTGCCTGTAAAGGCGGATCCGTTGTATAGGTTGCCTGACAGACTCGGGGTTGCTGTGATAGAGAGGTTGGCTTTGTTCACCGTCCATGTTTTAGAGACGGACGTTGAGAACAAAGCGTATGTGGCAGAACTCAGGCCAGATTTATATTTAACCTGATACGTACCCGCTGCGGTAGTGCTGGTCGGTAGGTTGTAAAAAGCAGCGCTGCCAGTGGGTGTTATTGATAACGCGGTTGTTCCTGCAAGGTCTGAGAACACTTGATAATCCATCGTCGCAGATGTGCCATATGTGCTTGCGTAGCTGTTTGTTGCATCGTATGCGCCTATATATGCGATGGATGTTTTCTGTGCACCTGTGCCTAAAAGCGTTGCGCCTGTTAAGACCAATTTCGGCAAATTACCATCGAAAAAATCATAGTTGTTGGTGTCAATTGTTCCTCGGGGATTTAAGTTATATCCACCTGACTCTGTGAAGCGGGTCGTGCCATTTAATGTGATTGTTCCGCCGTAGTATGAGTTGCCGGATGCATAAGCGTAGTCCAATGCCCCATATTTTTTGGGTGTATTAGATTCAGTGAAATCAACACCATAACCACTGATGCTGATGTTTCTTGGAAATGCAGTTGGCGTAGTGGGCGCTGAGTACTTCAAGCTGAGCGAGCCGCCATCATTCACCGTTATCGGATTAGTCGCTGCGCCAAAAGCACCATCGCCACTGACCTGAACAACTCCGCTGTTGACTGTGAAGGCACCTGTAAACGTATTGGTGCTACTGAGCGTCAATCTAGGCAATGCACCTGTTGGGCTCAAAATTAAATCCCCTTCACCTTGGAATACGGTGCTGATAATGGGCAATGAAAACGAAGGCGCATACGTGAACTTGGTGTTGCTACCTGCTGTTAACGTAACGGTGTTTGCCATGAGATAGGCAGCACCGCCTAAACTAACTTTACCTTCAACCGTGAGTGGGTAGTATGTGAAGTTACCTGGGCCACCAGTTCGTCCATTGATAGTTTGGGTGGTAGATGTTAGGTTGATGGCTCCGCCCCCCGTGGAGCGAATTGATCCAGTTGTAAAGCCTATCGAATTTCCAACCCAATTCACATCAGTGGCTGACGAGTTCAGCAGTGTCCCGTCATTCAAAGATAAAGATTTTCCTGAAACTGGGGAGTAGCCGTTGAGGTCTAGCGTTCCAGGTGAATTTATCGTCACAGAACCTGAGGACGTACCAATAGCGCTGTTGGTTCCATCTGAAGCTCGACCCAGTTTTAAGGTTCCTGCATTCACTTGGGTGTAATTGTTGTATGTGTTCAAACCAGAAAAAATTTGCATGCCGTCACCAATTTTTCTGATGCCCAGATATGTTCCCTCGCTGATGACACCGGAGAAATCACTTGAATCACTCGCGGCAGTCCCTCCGCCAATCGAAAACATGGGGGAAGCGCCGGTGTTTACGTTTCCTAAAGTGATTGAGCCTGTGCCAGTCAATTTTCCAACTTGCGTTGAGTAATTGTTGACGTTAAGAGTTGCACCAGTCGCGATGGTGAGTGATGAGTTCACACCGATAGGGGAATTTGTGTCGGCAACTGCTAGCCTACCTATTTTTAGTGTGCCTTCGCTGATAGTCGTTGCGCCTGTGTATGTGCTTCGCCCCGAAATCACCATGGTGCCTGCACCAGATTTGGTGACGGTCCCTATGCCACTGATGATGCCTGAATATCCGCCATCGTATGAGACACCACCGACGATGGCATTTTTGGAATCTCCTGCCTGATTGAAGGTGATGCCACCACCACCCGTGCGCGTCAAGTTGCCTGCACCCCAAATTTCTCCAAGTGCGGTGAATGTCAAATTGTTGTTGCTGCTCCAGCTGATGGCACTGGCAATTTTGATATCTCCATAACCATTGCCATCGCCCGCCGAGCCGCCTGTGGTGATGGTGACGTTACCGTAGCCTAGGGCCGTGGCAACGTTTGATGCTTTGATTGTGCTCGTTAAATCTGAGGTGAACGAGGCATTCGCTGATGAAGTCGGGTTGTACGTGGTGCCTGTGCCAGACTGCGCGGTTGCATTGTCTGTGATGGTGATGTTGTAGGGATCAAGTAGCCATTCACCCGCCTTACCTTTGGTCGATTGTGTGCTGACTTGAATGTCATCCACATTGAGATAATGGCCGGATGTTTCTACCTTGCCGCCATCGCCTCCATTTGAGCCTGCCTCAGCTTTGATACTGCCGGTCGCTCGCGTCACGCTGTTGGCATTGTGAATGTCACTCCACAACACCACCTTGCCGCCATCGCCTTTGTGGGTGGCACTCGCTTCAATGGTGGCACCTGCCTCCATCGTCACCTTGGTGGCTTGGCGCAAATCACCACGGCCTTGCCAGCCGCCACCCACCAGCACCGTACCGCCGCCTAATGCGCCTTTGGCTTCTAGCTTGCTGGTGTTGCTCAAGGTGATGTCATCACCCTCTAAATAAATCTTGCCGCCTTTGCTGACCAAGCTGTTGGCTTCTAAGCTGCCGCTGTTCTTAATGACGCCTGCTTGCAATTTGTTCAACGCCACGGCTGACAAAATGATTTGCCCATCGGGCGCTTGCACGGCGTGTTTGTTTTCTATCAGTGCGGCAATCGCGCTGGGCGTGGTGGTGATGCCAGCCAAGCTGCCTGCACCATCGATGTTGAGGGTGATGGTTTCGCCCGCGGCCATGGCCACGGTGCCTGCACGTGCAACGACCACACCTGCGTTTTGCATCTCGGGGGCGAGCAGGGCCACATAGCCAGCGAGTGCTACGGTGATGCGGCCTTCGTTGACGATCTTGCCTGTGGCGCCGTTGCGCTCAAACACATACTTGCCCGACATGAAGTTGTCGTTGCTGATGCTATGTGTGGTGGCCGTGATGGCGCCCACATCCACCGACGAGCCGGGGGCGAAGTAAATGCCATTGGCATTGGTCAGCACCACTTGGCCATTGGACGTCATGTGTCCAAAGATTTGGCTGGGGTTGCTGTCGTTCACGCGGTTGAGCGTGACGGCTTGTGCATTGGGTTGCACAAAGTTCACACTGGCTGCACTGCCGATGTTGAAGGTGTTCCAGTTGACCACGCCACGTTGACTGGTTTGGTTGACCGTCATAGCCGCGGCTTGTGCGGTAGCAGTTTGACTGATGGTGGCAGTGCCACGGGCGACGGTACCACCTGTCGGCAGTTGGTTAATAGCAGGGGGCGCTTGCGCACTGGCACCGCCCGTTAGCACACAGCTCAAGGCAAAGGAAGCAATGACACCGCCTGCTGATGATTTACTTTTCTTACCCGCAGTTTTTGCGGTTTCAGGAACGGCTTGCCACGACTGTGTAGCCAATGACCAAAGGGTGCGATAGATGTGGTTCATGTGAATGTACTAAGCCTTAAAACGCAATGCCAACGCTGACCCAAAGGCGTGTGATGTGTTTGGTTTTGTCGCCGTCCATGCCAGTGGTGGTGTCGGCGTTGGGGTTGGCTGCGCTGCGCTTGGCTAAGGTGGCTTTGACTTCTGTGCCTTTGCCGTCCATCCACGCCAGTGATGCGCCGTAGCCTTGCAGGGCATACGTGTTGACGGCGCTGATGGCTGCTCCGTTGGATGCATTGGCATTGTGTTTGTTCACGGTGACGTGGCCGTAGTCATAAAAGCCTGTGAGGGTGAAGGCGTTGTCTAGGCGTTGACGCAGTTCCAGTGTGAGGGTGCGACCTGCAGCACCACCGGCTTCGCTGGCAGGAAAGGCGCGCACGCCAGTGGCGCCGCCCAAGTAGATGCGCTCAGAAGAGTCTAGGTTTTTGCTGGCTACTTGCGCAGACAGGGCTGCATAAAAGCTTAGGTCTGCGTTGATGGACTGCAAACGGTTGAGGCCCACGTTGAGCTTGCTGTACGAGCCCGCAGTGCGTGCGCCATCCGCATCTGCCTGTGCGTTGGCAGAGCCTTCGTTGTTAACGCGGCCTTGTGTGACGGTAGCGTAAGCAGAGGTAGAGCCACCACCACCCCAGTTGTCGATACTGCTGCTGTTGAGCCCCAAGCTGCTGGTTTTGATTTTGTAGTTGGAGTTGAGGATGTCGGTCGCGTAGTTCTCTAGCGTCTTGTCGTCGTAGCTCCATGTCACGTTGACGTTGCTCAGTTGGCTTCGCTGCAGTGGGTAGCTGGCATCCAAGCCCACGGTGTCGGCGGTACCGCGTGTGCCTGCAGCTTTGTCGTCATAGCTGGTGAGCACTTTGTATTTGAGGCTGCTGGCGTGCACGCCAGCACGCGCACCAAAGTTACCCACGGGCAGGCTGTAGCTGCCGCGTACATAGCTGGTGCCACGGGTTTGCATGAGGTTGGTGCTGAGTAAGTCACCCCTGCGTGCGGGGCTGTTGATGTTGAGGTTGGCGCTCACACGTTCAATCCCTGTGGCGCGCGAGCCTTGGTTGTCAATGGTGGCGTTGCCATTGACCAGCGCATCGTCGATGGCTGAAATGGCCAAGTTGGTTTCACCGTCGTTTTGGCCTTGCGCCAAGTTACCAGCGACGCTGATGCCGGGTAGGTCGTCTAGCAAGAGCAAGGTGCGGTCTAGGTCGTTGGCATGCAGCGCTTGGCCTTTGCGCAAATTGGCTTCAGCCATTTCAACCAAGCGTGAGGCTTCAATGCGTTGTGGCTCTTGGCCTTGAATGAATGCGCCACCAAATACAGCTTCGACGATTTGAAGGGTGACCACGCCTGTGCTAATTTCTTGCTTAGGCAAAAAGGTGCGCACGGTCCAACCTGCGTCGCGGTAAATGGCAGTGACCACATCAGCGGCTTCTTTGAGTTGCGCCAGTGTGAGGGGGCGATTGACATAGGCCGCCAATGCACTGCTGAGCTTGTCTGCTTCGATCAGCGTGTTGCCTGCAAACTTGAAGCGGCGCACGTTGACGGTAGCTTCGCTGGCTGATGGTGCAGGCGTGGGCGTTGGCTTGGTGGCCTTGCGCGCGGGCTTGGCCTTGGGGGTTTTGAGTTCTTGCTCAGTCTGACGCAGCAATGAGCCCGCATCGACAGAAGGGCCTGCAGCATGTGCTGAAAAGCAAAGTGCCATGGCTGCGCTGGCCAACAAGGTGATGCGGTGATGCGTGTGTGTAGAAGTAGACATTCAGCTGGACGTAGTAAGACCAGCAGAATTGTTGAAAAAATCAAATTTGTTTTATTACCGCAAACTACAAAACGTAACTTTGGTTTTAAAGAATTTCGATGTGTGTTGTTAATTGGTAGCCCACATTGCGCAATGACTCAATCACCAAGCCATCTGCGCCTGCATCGGTGAGTTTTTTGCGCAGTCGCACCATGCGTACGGCCAGGCTCGATTTGAAAGCATCGTCCACTTCAGCGTCTAGCAGGTCAGCAATTTGCCAAGTCTCTAAGCGACCTGCAGGAGCGCGTGCGAGTGCCGTCAAAACGATGGCTTCTTGTGCGGTGAGTTTGACGGATGTCTCTTGGCCTTGCAGCTCAAGCTTGTTGAGCGTCAAGCCTTGGGGGGTGATGTGTTTGAAGGTGGCCAAGCGCCGACGTGCAAAGCTGCGAAGTGCAGCAGACAGCTCAGGTAATGACACGGGTTTGGTGAGGTAGATGTCTGCACCGCAGTCATAGCCACTGAGCTTGTCATCCAGCGCCGAGCGTGCCGACAGGATGATGATGCCCACCAAGGGGTGAGCGTTGCGAATGCGTTTGGCAAGGCTTAAGCCGTCTTCACCGGGTAGGTTGATGTCGATCAAAAAAGCATCGGCATGGTCGCTACCTGCTTGGTCCTCGAGCTCTTCAGCGCACGATAGCGGCGTGACGTGGTGGCCGTCTTTGTGCAAGGCGTTGCACAGCAGGGTGCGCAGGTCGTTGTTGTCTTCAACGACAACGAGATTCAGTTGGGTAGCCATACTTTGAACTTCACGTGGGTGTCATCTGGCTCATAGGTGCACGTGCCACCGAGCAGGGTGCAAATGCTGCGCACAAGGAACAAGCCTAAGCCTGTGCCTGATATGGTTTTGGCTCCTGTGCTGCGGTAGTACTTGTGAAACACCTTGTCAGCCTCGGGCCAAGAGGCGATGCCAGGTTTGTTGGACACCGTGATGGCCGTGCCTGAAATGCCTGCGTCGTTGCTCTGTGCTTCGACGGTGATGTGGATGGGTTGGCTGGCATCGCTGTAGCGCAAGGCGTTGCCCATGAGGTTGTTCAACACAATGCGTAGGCATTGGTAGTCGGTGCTGAGCGCGTGGCTGTTGGTTAAAAAAAACAACTCGAATCGATGTATGTCGTCGTGGTTTTCTTCAGTCAGTTCGTCGATGAGTTCAACCAAGTCCACGTTTTGTTTTTGAATGGTGAGTTTGCCGTCTGATAAACGATCAGCGCTCATGCATTGGTCAAGCACGTTACGAATGGTTAGGACGCTGCGATTGACATAGTCTTTGGCCTTGACGTCGTCAGAGGCATGTTGAGCAAGGTCAATGACTGCAAGCGGATTTTTGAGCTCATGCATGAGCATGGTGAGCATTTGGTTTTGCTCTTCGCGGCGAATTTTTTCAAACGCGACTTGCTGCGTGGACAGTGCCAAGTCTTGTTCAATTTGTATGTTGGCTTTACGTTGCTGATTGGCGCGCAGTTGTAACAAGAAGGTCATGGCTAAGCCTGAAATCAAGGCGTAGTACACCAGCCCATTTGCCGAGAACTCGCTGCCTGCCGTCTTGCCGAGATAGGGCAGCACGCTTAAGAGCAGGAAAGTTGTGAGGATGAAGTAGTAGCCGACCACAAATTTTTTCTTCAACAAAGAAGCGGTTTGATAAGTGGCGGTTTTCTTGTCGTCAATAAACGCAATCGCGACGAAAAATAAGAGGATGACGCCGATGCCATTGAGCATCATGTTGACTTTAAGAGCGAGGTTGGTGTGCCCGAGGGTCAATAAAACAAATGCGGAGAATGACCATAGCCACATGATGCTGAAAACGCGACGAGCCCATTGAGGTGGTTTGTATTCTCTTAAGAAACGTGTTTCATACCAAAACGTAAAAGCAGTGGTGCCCACGATGAGCCAGTTGTAAGCAAAGTCAATGGTGTGGGCATCTATCCAGCCGTCTAGCAAGTAACGGTGAAAGCCAAAGAACGCGGCGGTGTAGACAAAGTAAATGGCATTGCGAATGACAAATGCAGCGTACAAAAATTCGCGGTAGTTGATCCAGTTGAGCAAGACCACGATCAAGAAGATCAAAATAAACGACAGCGAAAAATAGCAAGACAGCATGAGCCTGTGCTCTTCTTGTTGCATATCCTCCAGCGATAGCGCTTCGACATGCATCAAGGTGGTGCTGTTTGTCTTGAGCTGAAGCCATACGGTGCGAGGCTGGTTACCCGCAGGAATGACAAACGTGTGCGACAGCGATTTATGTTCTTGGTGTCGGTACTCGGTTTGATCCCCCGTGATACGCGGCTTTGTACTGGTGTCTAGCGGATCGAAGA
>JACCDN010037665.1_pt1 | contig 10165 bp, 4 predicted proteins | sample 7441691 | NCBI WGS metagenome assembly JACCDN01 (sample SAMN15323439, study PRJNA562643) | freshwater metagenome | isolation source: river surface water | place: USA:Blue River Watershed | collected 2017-08-16
CGCCGGTGCGGAAAGTCACGCCTTCGGCATGCATTTGCTCCACGCGGCGATCAATGTGCGACTTTTCCATCTTGAAATCTGGAATGCCATAACGCAGCAGGCCACCGACGCGGTCATTCTTCTCGAACACCGTGACATCGTGGCCCGCGCGCGCGAGCTGCTGCGCAGCAGCCATACCTGCAGGGCCCGAGCCGACGACGGCTATTTTCTTGCCAGTTTTGGCTGCAGCCGGTTGTGGTACAACCCAACCATTTTCCCAGCCTTTGTCGATGATGAAATGCTCGATGGACTTGATGCCGACGGGATCATCGTTGATACCCAGCGTGCAGGCGGCTTCACAGGGCGCAGGACAGATGCGGCCTGTAAACTCGGGGAAGTTATTTGTGGAGTGCAGCGTGTCAAGCGCCTCGCGGTAATTGCCGTGATAAACGAGATCATTCCAGTCAGGGATGATGTTGTTGACCGGGCAGCCGCTGTTGCAGAAAGGAATACCGCAATCCATGCAACGCGCGCCTTGTACCTTGGCGTCGTCGTCAGACAAATGGAGCATGAACTCCTTGTAATGCTTGGTACGCGACTGCGGCGCTTCGCTGGCCTCTTGCAGTCGCTGATATTCCAGAAAACCGGTGACTTTTCCCATAACGTTCTCGCAATTCCTTGGTTCAGTTGCCGGCGATGCGTAACAACACCGCCGGTTTGCTCATTACTTTCAGGCCGTCGCTTTTTCTTTGGCCTTGCCCGATTTCGCCGCAAACATTTCACCCAGTGCGCGCTTGTACTCGGTCGGGAAGACCTTCACAAACTTTGCACGGGCGGTGCTCCACTCATCAAGCAAAGTACGTGCACGCGTGCTTCCTGTATGTTTGAAGTGGCGCTCGATCAGTGCCTTGAGCATGACCTCATCAGTCTGACGTTCGCCATTACGTGCGAGGCTATGCCAGACCGACTGCGCGATCGTGGACTCCTGCTCGGATGCCGAGAGCACAGGCTCGAGCGTGACCATCGCAGGATTGCATTTTTGCGCAAAGCTGCCGTCTTCGTCGTACACATAAGCGATGCCACCGGACATGCCCGCAGCAAAATTTCGCCCCGTTGTGCCGAGTACGACCACGGTGCCGCCAGTCATGTATTCGCATCCGTGATCACCGGTACCTTCGACGACAGTAACGGCTCCCGAGTTGCGCACGGCAAAACGCTCGCCTGCGACACCATTGAAGAAGGCCTCGCCAGAAATCGCGCCGTACAAGACGGTATTACCAATGATGATGTTGTCGACCGCACGGCCACGGAATTCGGTATTGGGTCGCACGATGATGCGACCACCGGAAAGACCTTTGCCGACATAGTCATTGCCTTCGCCGACCAGATCCAGCGTAACGCCGTGCGCGAGGAATGCACCACACGACTGACCGGCCGTGCCCTGCAGCTGGATATGAATGGTGTCATCCGGCAGACCCTCGTGACCATACTTCTTGGCCACTTCACCAGAGAGCATTGCGCCAACCGTGCGATTGAGGTTTTTGACCGGAGAGATGAAAGAGACTTTTTCTCCGCGCTCAATCGCTGGCTTGGCTTGTGCAATCAGCTTGTGATCCAGCGCCTTGTCCAGACCATGATCCTGGGTCAGCACCTGATAACGCGGCTCGTTGTCGGCCATTTCAGGCATATAGAAAATCTTGCTGAAGTCCAGACCCTTGGCCTTCCAGTGGCTGACTGCTCGAGATTTGTCGAGCAGATCCGCACGACCGATCAACTCGTTGAAGTTGCGAATACCGAGCTGCGCCATGATCTGGCGTGCCTCTTCGGCGACGAAGAAGAAATAATTCACCACATGCTCAGGCTTGCCCTGGAACTTTGCGCGCAAGACTGGGTCTTGCGTTGCCACGCCCACCGGGCAGGTATTCAGGTGGCATTTCCGCATCATGATGCAGCCTTCGACCACCAGCGGTGCGGTCGCAAAACCGAACTCATCTGCACCGAGCAGTGCACCGATCACGACATCGCGACCGGTTTTGACCTGACCATCGGTCTGCACGCGAATACGGCTACGCAATCCATTGAGCACCAGCGTCTGCTGCGTTTCGGCCAGACCCAATTCCCACGGCGTCCCCGCATGCTTGATCGATGACAGTGGCGAGGCACCGGTTCCACCGTCATGACCGGCGATCACCACGTGATCCGCTTTGGCTTTCGCCACACCAGCAGCCACCGTACCAACGCCAACTTCGGAGACCAGCTTTACGGAAATGGCCGCTGAAGGATTGACATTTTTGAGATCGTGAATCAGCTGGGCGAGATCTTCGATAGAGTAAATATCGTGATGCGGCGGTGGCGAAATCAAGCCGACACCGGGTACCGAGAAGCGCAGCTTGGCGATGTACTCCGAGACCTTGTGGCCTGGCAGCTGACCACCTTCACCGGGCTTGGCGCCCTGCGCCATTTTGATTTGAATTTGTTCAGCTGAAGTCAGGTATTCAGTGGTCACACCAAAGCGACCGGAAGCCACCTGCTTGATTTTCGAGCGCAACGAATCGCCTTCGAGCAATGGCAGGTCCACCTCGACACGCTCCTCGCCGATGATGGAGGCCAGCGTGTCGCCCTTTTTGATGGGTATGCCGCGCAACTCATTGCGATAGCGGTTTTCATCTTCACCACCTTCACCAGTGTTGGATTTGCCACCGATACGGTTCATCGCGATGGCCAGCGTGGCATGCGCTTCGGTCGAAATGGAACCCAGCGACATGGCGCCTGTAGCAAAGCGCTTCACGATTTCGCTTGCGGGTTCGACTTCGTCGAGCGGTATCGCATTGGCCGGATCAATGCGGAATTCAAACAAGCCACGCAGCGTCATGTGACGCTTGGACTGATCATTGATGATCTGCGCGTATTCCTTATAGGTACTGAAATTGTTGGCGCGCGTCGAATGCTGCAGCTTCGCAATCGCATCCGGTGTCCACATATGTTCTTCGCCGCGCACGCGGAAGGCGTACTCGCCACCGGCGTCCAATGCATTCGCCAATACCGGATCGTTACCGAATGCCAGCTGATGCAGTCGCAACGCTTCTTCTGCGACTTCGAAGACGCCAATGCCTTCAACATTGGAGGCCGTGCCTTTGAAATATTTTTCAACCAGCGATTTGTTGAGACCGATGGCCTCAAAAATCTGGGCGCCGCAATACGACATATAGGTCGAAATACCCATCTTCGAGAACACCTTCAGCAAACCTTTGCCTACGGCCTTCTGGAAGTTGTAGATGGCCTTTTCAGGTGATAAATCACCAGGTAAACCTTTGGCCATCTCGACCAGCGTATCCATCGCGAGGTATGGGTGAATCGCTTCGGCGCCGTAGCCGGCGAGGAGTGCGAAGTGATGCGTCTCGCGCGCCGAACCCGTCTCTACGACCAAACCGGCAGAAGTCCGCAGCCCTTTACTGACTAGATGTTGATGAATGGCCGACGTTGCCAACAGTGCGGGAATGGCGACATTGCCAGCATCCACCTTTCGATCAGAAACGATCAAAATGTTATGACCTGAACGCACGGCATCTACCGCCTGAGCGCACAAGGACGCAAGACGAGCCTCGACGCCTTCCTTGCCCCACGCGCCGGGATAGCAGATATCCAGCTCATACGATCGGAATTTGCCGCCCGTGTGATCGCCGATGTTGCGCAAGCGCGTGATGTCCTTGTAGTCAAGGATAGGCTGCGCCACTTCGAGACGCATCGGCGGGTTGATGTTGTTGGTGTCCAGGAGATTTGGCTTGGGTCCGATGAAGGACACGAGCGACATCACCATGGCTTCGCGAATCGGATCAATCGGCGGATTGGTCACCTGAGCGAACAACTGCTTGAAGTAATTGTAAAGCGGCTTGTTTTTGTTGGACATGACTGCCAGTGGCGAGTCATTACCCATAGAGCCAGTCGCTTCTTCCGCCGTAACTGCCATAGGCGACATCAGGAATTTCAGATCTTCTTGCGTGTAGCCAAAAACTTGCTGGCGATCCAGCAGACTGGTTTTCGTTTCGCGCGCTTCGGCCTCAACTTTCAGATCGTCGAGCTTGATGCGAACGGAATCAATCCACTGCTTGTAGGGTTTCGCGTTAGCGAAGGTATCTTTGAGTTCTTTGTCATCGATGATGCGGCCCGCATCCAGATCAATGAGGAACATTTTTCCTGGCTGCAGACGCCACTTCTTGATGATTTTTGATTCGGGAATAGGCAATACACCACTCTCGGAAGCCATCACCACCAGATCATCATCAGTGACGATGTAACGGGCCGGACGCAGGCCATTGCGATCCAGCGTACCGCCGATATGACGACCGTCGGTGAAGGCCATTGCAGCCGGACCATCCCATGGCTCCATCATCGCTGCATGATATTCATAGAACGCGCGGCGATTGTCATCCATGAGCGTATGGTTCTCCCATGCCTCGGGGATCATCATCATCATCGCCTGCGCGATCGGGTAGCCTGCCATCACCAGCAGTTCGAGCGCATTGTCGAAGCAGGCGGTGTCAGACTGGCCTTCATAGATCAATGGGAACAGCTTCTGCAGGTCTTCATTGAGGACAGCGGATTTCATCACGCCTTCGCGTGCACGCATCCAGTTGAAGTTGCCCTTGACGGTATTGATTTCACCGTTGTGTGCGAGCAGACGATAAGGGTGTGCCAGCGGCCACTCGGGGAAAGTGTTGGTCGAAAATCGCTGATGTACCAGCGCGAGCGCCGAGACGCAGCGAGCATCCTGCAGGTCTTTGTAATAAACACCTACCTGATCAGCGAGCAGCAGGCCTTTGTAGACTACCGTGCGCGCCGACATCGACGGCACGAAGAATTCCTTGCCATGCAGAAGATCGAGCGCCTGAATCGCATGTCCCGACGATTTGCGAATCACGTAGAGTTTTCTCTCCAGGGCGTCGGTGACCATGATGTCCTGGCCACGACCAATGAAAATCTGACGGATCACCGGTTCTTTTTCCGCCACGGTGGGTGACATCGGCATGTCGCGGTTGACCGGGACTTCGCGCCAGCCCAGCACGACTTGGCCTTCCGCGTGAACAGCACGCTCGATTTCTTGTTCGCAGGCAATTCGCGATGCATTTTCTTTGGGCAGAAAAACCATGCCCACGCCGTATTCACCGGGGGGCGGCAGACTGATGCCCTGCTTTGCCATTTCTTCGCGGTAATACTGGTCGGGTATCTGAATCAGAATACCTGCACCGTCACCCATCAGTGGGTCCGCGCCCACAGCGCCGCGGTGATCCAGGTTTTTCAGGATCAACAAACCCTGCTCAACGATGGAATGACTCTTTTGGCCTTTGATGTGGGCAATGAAGCCAACGCCACAGGCGTCGTGTTCGTTTGACGGATCGTATAAACCTTGGGCTTGCATCGCAGTACTCCACAGCCAATGAAAAGGGTTGACAAGGATAGTGCAATGCAATACGAACAGCAATCAATTTAATTAGGGTCGGATACCAATTAAATAGAGCATCAAAACCGTGCAGAATTAAATAGGGTCAGATTAATGCTGGTGCGGCATTTGCCCCATATTGCTACAAATCAATCTGCTTTTTCCGGGGCCCTCGGGCGTTGGCGCGGAGACGCTCGGGACGACCGAGCCTTTGCTGGCAGCTTGGCTGCCAAACCCGGCTCTACGGCCGCCTTTCGCGGGCGACCACGCTTGGTCGGGGCCAAACGACGTACCGTCAGCTTGGCAAGGCGCCGGCAAAACTCTTCGGATCCCAAAGCCCAAGCCTTCCGCGTAGCGACCAGGATCTTTTCGCTCACGGCACTACTGGCCGGCGCCTCGCTGATGTGCTGATATGCGGCCTCCCGCTCGAAGGGCGTATTACCCAAAGCCCAGTAGGCCGGGTGATCTGTGAGCCAGGGTTCTTTGCGATGCCCGACGTGGTGGGCGTGACTGGACCAGGGATAAGCGGCAATATCCGACACCAAGCCTGCGCTTACTGGCTGATATTCAATGAGATGCGCACACGGCACAAAGTACGCAACCGGATCAAGCACAGTTGCTCGAAAGCGACCTTCCCACAGAGTCCCGGTACGGCCGTAGCGCGCATTGAAATAAGGTACGTAAAGACGCCCGAGGGATTGCATCATCTTGCTCAGGCCCACTTCATCGGACGGGGTGGCGAGTAACTGCAAGCGGGTGGGCAACAAGACGTAGGCATGAATGGCTACGCGCGATTGCCGGGCGGCTTCGCGCAACCAATTGATGAATGACTGATAGTCGGCCTCATCTCGCACCACCGGCTGATCATTGTGACCCTGTGCAATCAGATGATGGAGCTGATTAGGAACGACGAGGCGTGGCAGGCGAGCCATGAGGCCTCAGATTTGAGACGATGATGATCCGGAAACCGTAGCGCAGCAGGCGGAGGCGGCGATCATCTTGGGTAGCGCATCAGAACGGAATATCGTCATCCATATCAGACAAATTGGGCGCCTGCTTCGCTGGCGCACGGGATGCCGGGGCAGACTGACGTGATGCCGGCGCACCGCCACCAAAACTACCGTCGTCCATCGCTGCACTGCCACCGCCCATACCTTGACGACTTCCGAGCATTTGCATGGAGTCAGCGATGATTTCGGTTGTATATTTTTCAACACCGTCTTTATCGGTCCACTTGCGTGTACGAAGCTTGCCTTCGACATAAACTTGCGAACCTTTTTTCAGGTATTGGCCTGCAATCTCGGCCAGCTTGCCAAAAAACGCTATCCGATGCCATTCAGTCGCTTCTTTTTGCTCACCGGTGGTTTTGTCTTTCCATTTGTCCGTCGTGGCTACTGCAATATTGGTCATCGCATCACCACTGGGCATATAACGAGTTTCGGGATCACGCCCCAGATTGCCAACGATAGTGACTTTATTGACCGATGCCATAGACTTCTCCTGTCAGGAAAACGCGTAACAGAGTGGGAAACTCAGGTGGGAACAGCCTCGCGGCGCGCACGACGAGGCAGGTTTTTCATGGAAGCCGCAATTATAAGCCAGCCAACAATCAACAGACAGCCCGCCGTGAACACTGCGGGACCACCAAAATACTGGGCAAGCAGACCGCCGCCCGCGCCACCGGCAAACAAACCAATTGCCTGCATCGTGTTGTAAACCCCAAGCGCTGCACCCCGCGCGCCGGCCGGCGCCATGCGGGAGACCAGCGAAGGCTGACTGGCTTCTAAGATATTAAAAGCAACAAAAAATGCCAGCAGCAACATCACCACCATTTCAAAAGAGAGTGATGACTGCGTAACGGCTGCGCGCAAACCTATCTCGACAAGCAAGAGCAGCGCGATCGCAGACACGAACACCTGCTTCATACGTCCGCGCTTTTCGCCAAGAAAAATCGGTGGCAACATCAGGATGAAAGATGCAAGCACAACAGGCAAATAAATTTTCCAGTGCTGATCGATGGGAATGCCACCTGCACTGACCAGCACGTTGGGCAGGACGACAAACATCGACATCTGAATCGCATGCAGCGCGAAGACACCGAAATTCATGCGCATGAGCTCCGGATCAAGCGCCACAGTCTTGAATGACACCGCTTCCGGCGAGCGCGGGGGCGCTTGCGGCGCAACGAAAATCACCAGCGCGATGGCAAACAGCGCCAGCAATGCCACCAAGAGGAACATGCCACGCATACCAACCGATGTGTAAAGCAAGGGCGCGAGCACCAGTGATGCCGCATACGTCAGACCAATGGATGCGCCCACCAATGCCATGGCTTTCGTGCGGTGCTCATCGCGGGTCGAATCGGCAATCAGTGCAGTCACAGCCGCAGATACCGCACCCGCGCCCTGCACTGCGCGACCGACAATCACCCAATAAATGCTTTCATCCACTGCAGCGATCAGCGAACCGAGGATGAACAGCACCAGACCAATCAGAATGATGCGCTTTCTGCCATAGCGATCGGAGGCAATACCAAACGGAATCTGTCCAATTGCCTGCGTGAGGCCATACATGCCCATGGCCAGGCCTACCAGCATGGCACTCTCGCCACCGGCCAGTGATTTGGCATGCACCGCAAAGACGGGAAGAATAAGAAACAGTCCCAGCATGCGCAAACCGAATACGGACGCCAACGATACGCTGGCTCGCACTTCGAGGGCTGTCATTCGGGTGTCATCAGGGACTGTCGTTGAAGACATAAGGCGCGCGGGGCTGGCACGGCGAAAACCGAAGCCATCAGCAGGTTACGAAAACCCGCTATAGTAACAGGTTGACCCGCGCTCAATGAGTCGCGGTTTTTACAAAAAAGCACCAACTCGTTGCACTCAAGGCCAAATCAGCGCATGGAAGAAATTCGCATTCGGGGTGCACGCACCCACAACCTGAAAAATATCAGTCTCGATCTGCCGCGTAACAAACTGATCGTGATTACCGGACTCTCGGGTTCAGGAAAATCATCGCTGGCCTTTGACACGCTGTACGCCGAAGGCCAGCGGCGCTATGTCGAATCACTCTCGGCCTATGCACGTCAGTTTCTGCAACTGATGGAAAAACCCGATGTGGACATGATCGAAGGCTTGTCGCCAGCGATATCGATAGAACAAAAAGCAACGTCGCACAATCCGCGCTCTACCGTCGGCACCGTAACAGAAATTCATGATTATCTGCGCTTGCTGTATGCACGCGTGGGTACCCCGCACTGCCCCGATCACCCGGAAAATCCGCTGGCAGCACAGTCCGTGTCACAGATGGTGGATACCGTGCTGGCCATGCCAGAAGAAACCAAACTGATGATTCTGGCGCCCGTCATCGCTAACCGCAAAGGTGAGCACAGCGATCTCTTTGAGCAGATGCAAGCCCAGGGCTTTGTACGCTTCCGTATACAAAGCGGTACAGGCAAGGCAAAAATCTATGAAGCCGACGATTTACCCAAGCTGAAAAAAACAGAAAAGCACACCATTGATGTGGTCATTGATCGAGTCAAAGTCAAAAGCGACATCAAGCAGCGACTGGCCGAAAGCTTCGAAACATCGCTGCGACTAGCAGAAGGCCGTGCGATCGCGCTGGATATGGACAGTGGCCGCGAACAAGTTTTTTCGAACAAATTTGCCTGCCCGACGTGTGGCTACTCGCTGCAGGAATTGGAGCCGCGCCTGTTCTCGTTCAACAACCCCATGGGCGCCTGCCCGGAATGCGATGGTCTCGGGCATATCGAATTTTTCGATCCCAAACGTATCGTCGCTTTTCCCAATTTGTCGCTGGCCTCGGGCGCAGTGAAAGGCTGGGACAGGCGCAATCAGTTTTACTTCCAGATGCTGTCGTCGCTGGCCAAGCATTACAAATTTGATGTCGACGTGCCCTTCGAGAACTTGCCTGAAAAATCACAGCAAGTTGTTTTGTATGGCTCGGGTAAAGAAAAAATACCCTTTGCTTATGTCAACGAACGTGGTCGCACGGTCATTAAGGAACATACATTCGAAGGTGTCGTGAACAACCTTGAGCGTCGCTATCACGAAACGGATTCAATGGCTGTCAAAGAGGAGCTGTCCAAGTTCATCAATGAACAGCAATGCCCAGAATGCGAAGGCACGCGCCTGCGTGTGGAGGCGCGCTTTGTGAAGGTGGGCACAGGCTCTCAGCAACGCGCGATTTATCAGGTCGCTGCAATGCCTCTGCGCGGCACACTGGAGTTTTTCGAAACCTTGAAACTCAAGGGCGCAAAAAAAGAAATCGCCGAGCGCATCATTCGCGAAATCATCTCGCGACTGAAATTCCTGAATAACGTGGGCCTGGAATATCTGTCACTAGACCGCAGCGCGGATACCTTGTCAGGCGGGGAAGCGCAACGCATACGGCTCGCATCGCAAATCGGCTCGGGTCTGACAGGCGTGATGTACGTGCTCGACGAACCCTCGATCGGTTTGCATCAGCGCGACAACGATCGTCTGATTGCAACGCTCAAGCACTTGCGCGATATCGGCAACACCGTGCTGGTAGTAGAGCATGATGAAGACGCTATTCGTTGCGCTGATCACGTCGTGGACATGGGATTGGGCGCAGGCGTGCATGGCGGTGAAGTCATCGCGCACGGCACGCTGACCGACATACTGAAACATCGCGAATCACTGACAGCCCAATATCTGAATGGCAGCCTTTCCATCGCGGTACCAGAGCAGCGCATCAAACCCG
>JACCDN010463179.1_pt1 | contig 10165 bp, 9 predicted proteins | sample 7441691 | NCBI WGS metagenome assembly JACCDN01 (sample SAMN15323439, study PRJNA562643) | freshwater metagenome | isolation source: river surface water | place: USA:Blue River Watershed | collected 2017-08-16
GGAGATAGCTCGGGGGATTGGCTCTACAGAGCTTTGTATAAAGCTGGTTTAGCAACAATTTCAACAAGTACTTCAGCACGAGATGGTCAAGAGTTAATAGACACACGAATCCTCTGTGCGGTGCGATGTGCTCCGCCTGATAACAAACCTTCCACCGAAGAGAAGGCGGCCTGTGCTCCGTTCTTTGAGAATGAAATTGAGTTACTGCTTCCAACTGCACGCGTTTATCTCGCACTGGGCAAGTTGGCTTGGGATTCTATTCTCAGCACATTCAAAGATTTAGGGATTGTGATTCCACCACCGCGTCCTCAATTTGGACATGGTGCAGAGTTGGTTGTCTCTGGAAGTGACGGCATCAAACGTAAGGTGATCGGCAGTTATCACCCCAGCCAGCAAAACACATTCACAGGCAAGCTAACAGTCCAAATGCTGGACGAAGTAGTCACAAGTGCGAAGAAATTTGCAAGAAGCAAATAGTTATCGTATAGAGTGCGCCCGTGAGCAAAATCAATCTCTTCGTCACGGTCGATATTCGACCTGAAAACTTTGACGAGTATCTTTCAAAGCTCACTGACCATGTGGAAGTAATTCGTGGTGAAGAAGGTTGTGAATCCATCGAGATATTTACTGAGGTCGATACGCGCGACCAGATTCACCTCTGGGAAGTGTGGAGCAGCCGTGCTGATTGGGATGCGCATATGACTAATGCAAACAGTGCATCATTTAAATCAGCAGTATGTGATCTCGTAAGTGGCGAGACAATAAAAGTTCTTCACAGCGCTCGATAAATCAGTCTTACTCGAGTCTCGTCTGAGTCTTGTCGCAGTCTCTTTCGAGTCTTGTTCAAGTCTCGCCCGAGTCTTGCCTAACCAAATCTCGAGTTTAAATCAGATTTTTCGATACCAAATCGTTATCTACTTCAGCCTCATTACCCGTTGACACCTATAGACCCCTTACGGGTATCTTTCGCGACAACGTTGTCTCAGGTGACTGGGGCGCAGTTTGAGGGTCGCACTCACCCGAGGTCGACTAGATGTCTTGAAAGGACACATTCAATGGCAACATTTCGCCGCAATGCTGTGAAGGCAATTGCTGCAGGTATCGCTCTTGCATTTGCATCAGCAGGCCTCACAGTTCCAGCACAAGCAGCTAACAAGTACACAATCGCATTCGTAATGGGTGCGGAGTCAGATCCATTCTTCCAAGCTATGAAGCTTGGTGCAGAGCAGCAGGCAAAGAAGCTCGGCGTCACACTCATCTGGCAGGGAGACCCATCTGTCTACTCACCAGCAACACAGAACCCAATCCTTGATCAGGTTCTTGCACAGAAGCCAGACGGACTTGTTTTGATCCCAACAGATCCAACAGCTCTTCAGGCAGGACATGACAAGGCAATTGCAGCTGGTATCCCAGTTGTAAACGTTGATACACATGTCAATGACACATCAAAGGCAGTTTCATTCATCACAGGCGATAACGCTGATGGTGGTGCAAAGGCTGCAGATACATTGGCAGCAGCTATCGGATACAAGAAGGGCAAGACCTACAAGGTCGTTGTCGGTCTAACATCTGCAACAGCTACAACAAACGTTGGTCGCCTCAATGGCTTCACAGCACAGATCAAGAAGAAGTACCCAGGTATCAAGATTGTTGAGAAGGCTTACTCACAGTCACAGCCAGAAGTTGCAAACACAAACGTTGCTAACTGGCTCACAAAGTACCCAGACCTAGCGGGTATCTTTGCAATCGACGGAACAAATGCTGCTGGAGCAGCAGCTGCTCTTCAGGCTAAGGGCCTCGTCGGTAAGATCAAGCTCATCGGTTACGATGCATACCCAGCAAACGTTGACCTCATCAAGAAGGGCGTATTCACAGCTCTGATTGCTCAGGATCCAGCTGCTGAGGCACGCCTTGCAATCGATTACTTGGTTGCAACACTCAGCAAGGACAAGGCTGCGATCGCAAAGATCAAGAAGAACGTCGTTATTCCTAACGTAGTTCTTACAGCTAAGTCTTCAGCTGCAGATCTCAAGAAGTACACATACGTATCAAAGTAAGTAGATCCTCTAAGGGGAAATAGGGACGGGCTGGTCCAGAGTTTGCTCTGGACCAGCCCAACTCCTAGGGGTAGGTTTTCTTCAAGTTCTTCACCATCAAATTTCATGAGATAACAATCAGGAGTAATAGTGAATCAAGTTGCATCACGAGCAAGAGCGCTAGCTGGCAATCAGCAGGTGCTTCTACTCTTCGTACTCCTGGCGATGATTGCCTTCTTCACTTATCGCAATCCAATCTTCTTCTCAAATGCCGTCTTCGGAAACATCATGTCCGACTTCTCTCCAATCATCTTGATTGCTGTGGGTCAGACCTACGTCATCATCTCTGGCGGAATTGATCTCTCCGTTGGTTCAACAGTTGCAGTCTCTGGTGTGACAGGCGCACTTGCCGTGCGCGAGCTCACAGAGAAGGGATACAGTCCAACTGCAACCCTTACTCTTGGTTTATTAGCATGTGCTGCCACAGGTTTGCTGGTCGGTGCAATCAATGCATTCTTGATCACAAAGACAAACGTTGTTCCTTTTATCGCAACTCTTGTCACAATGGGTGCAGGTTCAGGACTTGCGATTGTCTTTACAGGTGGCGGACCAATCGGCGGAGGACCATCTGAGGCGATTCAACTCAGCGTCCCCAAGATTGGTCCATTCTCATACCCAGGACTGGCAATTGTAATCCTTGTAGTTATTCTTGGATTAATTCTTCATAAAGCAAGGTTTGGCCTATACACATTTGCAATCGGCTCTAATGAGTTCGCAGCACGCGCAGCAGGTATTAACACAAAACGACATCTCGCAAAGATCTACATGCTCTCTGGTGTATTGGCTGGAATGGCTGGTTACTACTACTACCTTCGTCTAGGTGCGGGTGCACCAACATCAGGTCTTGGTGGCGAACTACAGGCAATTGCAGCCGTTGTTATCGGTGGTGCAGCACTTACCGGCGGACAAGGTCGAATTTCAGGAACGATCCTCGGAGCATTGATTTTGACAACTGTTGCCAGTGGTCTGATCATCATCAATGTCGCGGCGAACTGGAAACAAGTAGTGGTTGCAATCTTGATTGCAGCAGCGGTATTGCTACAAGAGGCGCGAACTAAGAGCTCCTCTTCTAAATTCTTCTCTCGTCTACTTAAGAAGCAGAACTAGGAGCGTTCATGTCTACAGCACTCTATGAAGTTCAAAACGTATCCAAGTCCTATGGCTCAGTAGTTGCTCTTAACGATGTTTCTCTCAAGATTCATGCCGGCGAGGTAATTGGACTTGTTGGCGATAATGGAGCGGGCAAGTCAACACTCGTCAAGGTGTTATCAGGAGCGCATCAACCAAGTGAAGGCACTGTCATCCTTGATGGGCAGCCACGCAAATGGAAATCCCCCCATGATGCACTCGAGGCAGGTGTTGAAACCCTGTATCAGGACTCTGGCCTTGCCCCACATCTATCTGTGAGTGCAAATGTATTTCTTGGTCGCGAAAAGTTAGTACGTGGTCCACTTGGCTGGTTTGGATTTCTCGCACGTAAAGAGATGAACCTCAAGGCGCACGAGAATCTAGAGCGTGTAGGAATCGCAGTGCCACAATCAAATCGCTCTGTCTCACAGCTTTCAGGCGGACAGCGTCAAGCAGTTGCAATTGGCCGCGCTGTCTCATGGGCAAGCAAAGTGATCATCCTGGATGAGCCAACAAACCACCTCGGTGCACGCCAGGCTGGTGAAGTTCTAGAGGTTATCAAGGCGGCAAAGGCGCGCGGTTTGGGCGTTATTTTCATCTCCCACACATTGCCTCACGTGCTTCAAGTGACTGATCGCATCGTTGTGCTTCGCCTAGGCAAAATTGTCGCTGATGCTCCAACTTCAACATTCGACGCAGAAAGCCTTCTAGGAACTATTACAGGCCTGATCGACTAAGACTTGTAAGGTACTAACTGTGAATGCAAAGAGGGTCTCGCGTCCAACAATGCGCGAGGTCGCCTCTCTATCGGGAACAAGCCTTAAAACCGTCTCGCGCGTCTTTAACTCAGTACCCACTGTTGATCCTGTTCTTCGCGATCAAGTTCTCAAAGCGGCAAAGAAACTCAATTACATTCCAAATATGACGGCGGGGTCGCTGCGTCGCACAAATGGAAAGACAAACACAATTGGGATCTTGCTTGAAGATATTTCAAACCCGTTCTCATCTGCCCTATATAGAATTTATGAGGACTTCGCTGCAGAGCATGGCTACATAGTCCTTGCAGGAAGTCTTGATGAGAATCCGGAACGAGAGCTAGAACTCGTAAATCTCTTTATCTCTCGCCGAGTAGATGGTCTCTTGCTTGCACCTTCTGGAACAGATCATGCATATCTGAAGCCACAGGTTCGCAATGGCGTTCACATTGGTTTTGTTGACCGACCACCAGTGAATTTCGAAGCAGATGTAGTTCTCTCAACAAATGCCGAAGGTGCCCATGAAGCGGTGCAACACTTGATTAGCTTCGGGCATACGAAGATTGCATTTCTTGGTGATGATCCTCAGATTTACACTGCCCGTGAACGCTATGAGGGCTATGCCAAAGCACTCAAAGAGGCAAAAATTGCAATCAATAAGAGCTACATATTTCGCGGTTTCGAATCTGAAGAAATTGCAATTGCAACTATTCGTGAGTTACTGAGAAGTCCAGATGCCCCGACAGCTTTTTTTGCTAGCCAAAACTTGCTGACCATGGTTGTCTTAAAGGCTCTTCGTGCAGAAGGACTTGAAAAGCAGATTGCACTTGTCGGATTTGATGATCTTCCTGCAGCCGAGCTTCTTACTCCCGGAGTGACATTGGTGAAGCAGGATATTGGTGAGATTGGTCGCCGCTCCATTCAGATGCTTTTTAATCGCATTAATGGAGAATCCTCAAAGTACACAACAGAGGTCGTGCCAACCACCCTCATCACAATGGGTTCAGGAGAAATCAGGCCGAGGTAGACTTCCCTCCCTATTGGCCCCCATAGTCCAATGGCAGAGACAGAGGACTTAAAATCCTTCCAGTGTCGGTTCGAGTCCGACTGGGGGCACATCGTGCGGGATGTTTTGTCATCTTTGTGCGTGATAGCACCTTAAATTGATCACTCATATCTCCGTTACCCTTGCTGAATGAGAGCGCACCTCAAGAAACGCGGCAGAAATTCAGCTGCTTCTGAAGTATCCCGCGCTCATAAACCTGATTCCTTGATTATCAGAATCGTCTTGGTCACTCTCATTCTTATGGGAATCGCTACCCCTACTGCACATGCAAACGCCCCCACCGTCACAGCATTGACCTTCACCTCTGACTCAATTTTGGGTGGCACTCTCGACACAATTACCGGCACCAATCTTGCTGGCGCTATCTCTGTCACCGTCGGTGGTGTTGCAGCAACTCTAGGAAACAATACGAGCACCAGCTTGGAGTTCTATATACCTGCAGGAACTGTTGGAACTCAGAGCGTAGTTGTGACGACCGCTGCAGGCTCTGTGACTAGTGCATTCTCCATTACGTATTACGAGACACTCACTCCCGCATGTAGCATCTCCGGATCCTTTACGATCAATCGAAACAACACTGTTGTTTCCAACTCTGCTTGTAAGGGTACTGCTGTTATTCCTTCGGGAGTAAAGTCGATTGGCTCCAGCGCCTTTGTGAGTAACGCAAATATGTTCTTTTTAGATATTCCAGCAACGCTGACTAGCTTTGGAATCGCAAATAACTACGGCCCATTTAAAGGCTCTGGCTTGACGGGAGTCACCTTTCAGCCGAATAGCCAATTGACCACAATTACTCCGGGTGCATTCCGTGAGACACCACGACTTCAATACATCAAGATTCCAAATTCTGTTACAACGATGCAAGCGCTCTCTTTCTCTGATTATGTTTCAACAAACGGTTTGAGATGGATTGAAATTCCTGAAACCGTCACGGCAATTGATATGACCCAGCCGTATGGAGCAATTCACAACTTCGTTCCTCTGACTTGTATCGTCACTCCGGTGGGTTCTCACGCAAGAACTCTCGCTGGAAAGTTCACAACAGGCAGTAGCAACAGCACCGCAGGAGCTGCAAATCCGATATTTGTCACAAGCATTATGGACTGTCCTGCACCTACTATTTCAAGCATCTCTTCAGCTCAGGGAAGCTCAAACGGTGGAGTATCTTTAACAATTAACGGCACAAATATGTGGAACGTCAATAGTGTGACCATTGGTGGGGTACAAGCTCAAATTACTTCATTTCCAAATACAGGATCAGTAACAGTTCTAACGCCAGCGGGTTCTTTAGGTGCCAAAGATATTGTTGTTAGCACACCTGGCCCAAGTGCGACATCTGCTGCGGCATATACATATGTTCCGGCTCCAACAATCACATCGCTCTCTGTCACATCAGGACCTGTTGCCGGTGGCACGGTGACTGTAATTACCGGTACCAACTTAGGATCAGTTACTGCTGCAACTTTAGGTGGAACTACTGTAACTCGCGGAACGAATACATCAACATCATTAACAATTACAACACCTGCTTCAACCGCGGGTGCAAAGACGTTATCGATTACCAACGCAAATGGAACTGTGACACTCAATGATGCGTTTACCTATGTGGAGCAGATCAGCTCCTTTAGTACCTTTGCTGTCACGGGAAGCCCATTAACCGTTTCAACCGGATCATCACAGACAGTTACGGCAACCGTTGCATATGCATCCAAAGTCACCTTTAGGTATCGCAATGTTCGCATCCCTGGTTGTATTTCCTTGAGGACTCCTACGACCTCACCCTTTACTATCACCTGTACTTGGAAGGTTTCTCGCATTGGAGCAGGGCAACTAACGGCAACTTCGATACCCAATGCTGGTGGTATTAACACAGGAATTGCAACGCCAATCAACCTCAGTGTCGTCAGTCGCTCTACTCGCTGATATGACCAGTTATTAACCATTTTCACTGTGCAATAACTGGGCCTGTGCATAGGCTTACACCATGAAATCAAAATCAATCCTCGTACTCACAGCAGCCCTCGTCCTCTCATCTCTTAGCACACCTGCATTTGCAGCGGCTAAGGCCGGTGCAAAGTGCGCAAAGGCAGGAGCAACAGAGACTGTCGGCTCTACAAAATTCACATGTATTAAGTCCGGCAAGAAGCTTGTCTGGAACAAGGGCGTAAAGGCCTCATCATCTAAGGAGACCGTTGCACAGAGCAATGCTCGTCGCGCAGCGGGAAGCTACCTTGCATTAACAGCATTCTCTCGCTCAGGTTTGATCGAACAGCTTGAATTTGAGGGCTACAGCACAGCAGATGCAACTTACGGAGTTGATGCGCAGAATGCTGACTGGAATGCAATGGCAGCAAAGGCAGCGAAGAGCTACCTTGCACTTACATCATTCTCTCGCTCAGGTTTGATCGAGCAGCTTGAGTTTGAAGGTTACACACCTGCACAGGCTGCTTACGGCGCAACGGCTGTTGGCCTTTAATACCTATTAAGCAAGAAGTCCCTTGCAATCGCATCAGTCGGTTGCAAGGGATTTCTCTTTCCAATTCGATTGAAGAAAAGTAGGATGTTGCAATGGGTATCTTCTCTAAGAAAACACAGGATGAAATTGATGCTGCAAAGGTAGAGCATCTCGCAAAGAGTGAAGGCAAAGCCCGTATGAAGGCGGCGAAGAAGGGCTTTGACGTTACTGGTGCGATATATGTTCTAGAGGCGATGTATCCCAAAGATGATAAGTCTTCGGCGAATCTGAATATGCCGCTAGTGGCGATTTTTCCAGACAAGGTTGTTCAAACAAGAAAAGGAATTCTGAGTTCAAGCCTTGAAGAGATTCCACTTAAGAACATTAGCTCTGTTGAGATCACTTCCGGTTTACTCCCAACGGTTAATGTGTATACCAGCGGAAATACCCTCACCTTCCGGACCGACGTTATCGATGGCCCGCATTTTGTTCAGGTTTTACGAGGCCTATTGGATGCTCGCGGCACAGGATCTGCCCCGCAGCATTTCTCAGAGGCTGGAGAGCTTGAAAAGTTTGCCTCTCTTCTAGAGCGCGGACTTATCACCCAAGAAGAGTTTGACCTCAAGAAGAAGCAGATTCTCGGCCTTTGAGATGTGTACTTGCTAGATAGCTATATCTAGCAAGCTCACGAGAGAGCCAATAGACTCCTGCTCAATCGCCGAGCAGGGAGTTCGCCAGGTGAAAATAGGGAAATCGATACTCACCGTATTGATGATTCTCTCTGCCCTCCTCGCCCTGGCCCCTCAGGCGCTAGCTACCGTAACGGCAACCAATATCTATAGCCTCGGCTACCCGGTTGCACTTGCTGAAGATTCTGCCGGAAACATTTATATCGGCGATGACCACAATGCAACTTCGAGTAAGCAAGGTTTAGTTGTAATTCCTGCATCAACGGGAACCCTATTCGGCCAGTCCGTCACGACTGGAACTCCGCTCACATTGATTCAACGCGCCAATATTGCTGGCATTGCTGTTACATCTTCTAATGCAATTGTCTACAGCTTTAGCAATGGTGATATCTATGCGCTATCTGCCTCTAGCACTACTCTCTTCGGAACTTCTGTACCAGCAAACACTGAAACCTTAATTGCTTCCGGCACTGGACTTCGCGGTGGCCTCGACTTTGATAGTGCCGGCAATCTCTTTGGAGTGCATATTGCGACAGGAAATCTTTATGTCTTACCTGTTAGCACCACAACGCTCTTCGGTATCTCTGTGACAGCAAATACTTCAGCTCTTCTATATTCAAATGGCTCCAATTGGTTTTGGGACTTAGCGGTAGATAACAGTGGAAATGTTTTCGTAGCAGATGGATGGGGATTGCAGGGCGTCTTTGTGATGCCAAAGAACACTGGCACGATCTACGGACAATCAGTTACTGCCAATACTTTTGTTAAGCTCACAGGCTTTGGCACAACACGTTATGCGGGAATTGATGTGGGGCCAAACGATGTTCTCTTCGCCAATATTTATGCAAACCAAACCAGGGCTGTTTCTCCGGTTAATGCAACTGTCTTTCAAGTCTCAATGACAGCAAATACCGTGGCATCTGTTACTGGAACAGCGGGATATGTCAATCAGGGTCTCCTTGCCACAGCGAATGGAGATCTAATCTCTGGTGCATACACTGCGACCTTTCGTTTAGTAGCAACACCCACACTCTCAGCGCCAGGAGCACCAACAATCGGAGTTGCGACTGCGACATCGCCAACAACTGCGACAGTCACATTTACTGCGCCTGTGAGTAACGGTGGAGCAACAATTGAAACTTACACCGCAACTTCAACCCCAGGTTCTGTAACTGGGAGAGTGATTCAATCGGGTTCAGGAACAATCACAGTTTCAGGCTTGTCTCCTTCTACCTCATACACATTCCGAGTCACTGCTAGTAATTCTGTTGGCACCTCCTCTGCATCAAGTGCGACCGTCTCCATCACAACTCCATCGAGCGAAGCAGAACTCGCTGCTGCTAAAGCGGCTGCAGAAGAAGTAGCCCGAAAAGCGCGCGAAGATGCTTTGGCTAAAGCGAGAGCGGCACTTCTTGAATTGATTCGCCGAGGTGCATCTTTGACACTCAAGGACGTGAATAGCGCTGAGTTTGGCGTGATTACCGAAAAGTCATTACCCCTGATCGGAAATGACTTCTCACAACAATTGCGTAACCGCCCCATCGAGCTGGCAGAAGTTCAAAAGGTAATTTTCACTCATTCGGTAGTTGAGAAAATATCGCGTAAGGAAGGCCGCCTCTATTCAGGGGAGCTGATTTCTATTGGACTTATAGAAAGCAATGAAAGATTGAAGAGCAGAATCATCCGTGCCCTCTCCAAATTGCCAGGCGAGAGCCTGGATTCTTATCAGGAGCTCCAGAGCGAAATTGCCCAGGTGCAGAAGTTCCATTCAGAACGCCAAATTCGCCTCAGAGAGGTCGCTTCCCGCATCAGAAACAGGTAAAAAGGGCCTTTCCCAGGGGAATATCTTGGGATTGCCGTACGTTATGCCTGTGCGAGGAATAGTCCTTCGCACTAAAGGAGAGAGTAATGCGCAGTTCTAACCCAGTCCTTTCAGGCCGTGGTTTCGCTCGTATCAACCCACAGGTCTTTAATCA
>JACCDN011115784.1_pt1 | contig 10165 bp, 16 predicted proteins | sample 7441691 | NCBI WGS metagenome assembly JACCDN01 (sample SAMN15323439, study PRJNA562643) | freshwater metagenome | isolation source: river surface water | place: USA:Blue River Watershed | collected 2017-08-16
GCTCAATCTCTCGACTCCCTAAGTGCAGTCGGCGTGACGGGCCTGAGGTCAGATAAACCTCCCGGGTTGGTACTTGGGTGGTCAAACCCAAAGCATTGGCTTCTGCCGCACCGCTGGCCACCACAACTTCACCGCTTGTGGCTTCGATTGCTTCTACAACCGATTCGGTCGATGGTGGCCGCGCTCCGAAGCGTCCTTGAACAGGTAGGGCGTAGACCCCACGGCCAACTCTCAAAAGTTGGCCTTCTTTGGTCAGACGCGTCAGGGTTTGGTCAATCGCTGCGCGAGAGCCCAAATGCAGGAACTCTTTAGGCGAAAGCAATCCCCCTTCGGGCAGGGACTGCGCGGCAGACAGGACGGCTTGGGCGAGTTGGCTCATGGTTAATCTCAATTTGTCAGAAGTTTACTGTATTTTCTGACAGATTGGCAAGTGAGGGGTTCGGAGGTCGTCTTGGCGTTGGGAATAAAGAACTGGAGATATCGCCAAAGTTCTTTATTCAGTTCCTTATCAGTTCTTTGTTGATTTCTTGAAATAGCAGCGTTGTCCCTCTACTCATTGAAAGGAGTAACCAATGCTGCTAACAACACCAGCGCGCTCGGCAATCGATCCATTGCGTGTCATTGCCCCAGAGCCATCTATCCCCCAACGGTTGATCCTGACCGAAGCCGATTTGGCATCGCGTTGGGCCATGAGCCCCAAAACTTTGCAACGTTGGCGCATGGAGGGGCGTGGCCCCCACTACTTGAAGCTGGGCAAGCGCGTGAGTTATCCCCTGAACGCCGTCATCGCTTTTGAGAACTGTGTCCAGCACGTCTCAACCTCCCAACGCGCTCTCGCCTGAGGACAAAACCATGAACCACCTTCAATTGCAACAGGCGTCATTGCCCGACCTCTCTGAAAACCAGATCAGTCGATTGCCTAAAGATCAGCTGGCCCATTTCAACAACGCAGTGCAGCAGCTGCACGAATGGACGCTGCAGATGCGTGGACGCATCAACCGTGGCATGGAGCTTCGGTATGCAGACCAAATGAAAGAAGCCTCAAACCTCGACGAGGTTGATTCGGCCAAGTTCAGCATTGATGACGGAGATCTCCAGATCGAAGTCTCTCAACCCAAGGAAATCGTGTGGGACCAGGGGCATTTGTCCCAGATCGCCGAGCGCATGGTCGTCGCAGGTGACCGAGTGCAGGACTTTATGCAGGTTAAGTTTTCTGTGTCCGAGGAGGACTACGCCAAGTGGCACCCGTTGCTGCGTGCGGCGTTTCAGCCCGCGCGCAAAGAGCTCATCACCGAGCCCACTTTCCAAATCCGCTGGGTTGGCGAAATCCAACTTTGAATCAAACAAACATCACAGGAATTTCATTCATGAACCACGATACGTATAACCAAACTACCCAGAACCAAACCTATAGCACTCCCAATATCTGGAGTGACTTCAATGATGCCGATGCGCAGCAAGGTGAATTCAACCTGATCCCTAAAGGCACGCAAGCCATGGTGCGCATGGCAATCAAACCCGGTGGCTATGACGATCTCGCGCAAGGCTGGACGGGAGGCTACGCAACAGCGTCCGATGAAACCGGTGCGGTCTTTCTTTCATGCGAATTTGTGGTGCTCACAGGACCCTTTGCCAAACGGAAAATCTGGAGCAATGTGGGCTTGCATTCTCAAAAGGGGCCCACTTGGGGGCAGATGGGTCGTAGCTTCATCAAGGCTGTTCTCAACAGCGCGCGCAACATCCACCCGGATGACAACTCACCCGAGGCGCAGCGTGCACGCCAAATTCGAGGTTTCAGTGAGCTCGATGGTTCTGAGTTCGTAGCTCGCATAGGTATCGAAAAAGATGGCAAGGGCGAGCTGCGCAACATCATCCGCTTGGTGATCGAGCCTGATCACAAGGACTATGAGGATCTGATGGCCATCAAGCTGCAGCGGGATGGCAGTTCTGGTGGTGGTTCAGGAAGTGGATCCGGCGGTGCTCCTGCAATGGCTGCACCGACATCGAATATGCCTGCTTCTCAAACCGGGACTGCGTACACGCCTCGTTCAGGCAATGCGCAGGGGCGACCCACATGGGCGCAGTGATGGCGAGCACACATGAAATGCTGGGTATGCGCAAGACAGGCTCGCGGGTTTGGTCACGCAGATGTTCGCTTCAAGGTAGGTCATGCAAAGCGTTATCCCCTCGACTGGGTGTTTTGCTCCATGCGATGTCAAGCCTGTTTTCATCGGCTGTACACAGCAGGTGTTCACCTGCTGGATCGCCAGATCGATCGCGCAGGACCATTGATCATAGGAGTCGATGTGATTGATCCGAGCGAAGCCGAACTGTGTGCCATGCGCCAGTGCCTCAAACCATTGGGGGAGGCGGCAAGCGAGATTGGCCTTGATCGTCCGCTGAGCAGCTACTCACAAGATGATGCCTTGCAACTCATCAATGCCGTGGTGACGACCTACGTCGAAGCCATGGTGCAAGAACACGAACGCAGCAAGCACCCACCGGTGCGCATGCAACTGCAAGGCATCTGATTGCCGCTGCACTGAAATTGTTCTATCCAACGGGACGTTGTTGAGACGTTCCGTTCCTGAAATCAATTTTTAAATCCAGATGCTGGCAGCTTGAGCTGCTAGCAGGGATGACTGTTTCCATGAATCAACAAAACCAATCCCAATCCAAAAAACTGCCTTCATCGCAAAGCACGATGCAGATCATCAAGCAGCCCAGTGCTTTCCCAACGGAGCCCTTTGTCAATGCACAGCAAGCATCAGCGGCGTTGAACTTGCCGCTGTACTACTTCGTCAATCCCTACAAGAGGGCCAAGCTGGGTATCCCGCATTACTTCATCAATCGACTGGTGCGTTATCGGCTCAGAGAGTTGCACAAGTGGCAGGTTGCCATGTCGACACAGCTGGCAGCGGAAGCTGAAAAATTAGCTGCAATTTCATCGAACAAGGCCAGTGCCTCTCCAGTGGTCAACGGAGGTGTGCATGCTTGATTTCAACGATGTGCCCTCAAGTCCCACTCGTAAAGTTCATTCGGGTAGTACAGACGCTGTTCGTGAAAAAGATGACATCCGTCAGGCGCTGAATGCTCATCTGTCAGCATTGGTGCTCGATATTTGGCCCTCAGGCAAGGGACGTCAAAACAAGTATCTGGTGGGAGATGTGATGGGTGGCCCAGGTGACAGTTTGGAGTTGCTGCTCTCTGGACCCAAAGCTGGGTTGTGGACCGACCGAGCGACAGGGGAGGGGGGAGACATCTTCGATTTGGTCGCGCGCTATTTCAATCTGAATGTTCAGACCCAATTCCCGCAGGTACTTGAGCACGCCAAAGGCTGGCTCGGTCGTATGGCGTCAGTCTCGCCTGCAAATATCGGTGCCAGCAAAACCAAAACACCCGCTGTTGATGACTTGGGTCCGGCCACGGCCAAGTGGGACTACCAAGACGCTACGGGCAAACTGATTGCTGTCGTCTATCGCTATGACCCTCAACCGGGTCGCAAGGAGTTCAGACCATGGGATGTGCGTCGCCGCAAGATGGCACCACCCGATCCACGTCCGCTCTACAACCAACCCGGAATGCTCAAAAGCGATCAGGTGGTTTTGGTGGAGGGAGAAAAGTGCGCCCAAGCCCTGATCGATTTGGACGTGTGCGCGACAACAGCCATGCACGGAGCGAATGCGCCAGTGGACAAGACCGACTGGTCACCGCTGTCGGGTAAGCACGTGCTGATCTGGCCAGATCGCGACAAACCGGGTTGGCAATACGCAGACCAAGCGTCACAGGCGATCCTGCAAGCAGGTGCTAAATCCTGCGTCATTTTGCAGCCCCCTGCTGAAAAGCCCGAGGGCTGGGATGTGGCTGATGCTGCACTGGATGGGTTTGACATCACGGGTTTTCTGGCCGTGGGTGAACGTCTACCGGTGGTGAGCCAGTTTGACCCAGCAGGCGTTCCAGCACCCATTGAGGGCATTGACTACTCGACAGAGGACGGACTGGCTTTGGCGTTTTCTCATCAGTTCGCGGAAGACTGGCGTTACTGCTCGCCATGGAGCAAGTGGCTGGTGTGGAACGGCGTGCGTTGGAACGTGGACAAAGTGCTTTATGTGATGCACTTGTGCAGGACGGTTAGCCGATGTGCAGCGGTGTATGCCGACACCCCAAAGAGCAAATCCCGACTGGCCAGTGCGAGCACGATATCGGCGATTGAGCGCATTGTTCGATCGGATCCACGACACAGCGCGACTGTAGAGGAATGGGACGTCAACACCTGGCTGCTGAATACGCCCGGTGGCATCGTGGACCTCAAGACTGGAGCCCGAGGTCCACATGACCGTGCCCGTCGCATGACCAAGGTGACCACCGCCACACCCCAAGGTGAGTGTCCAGTCTGGCGAAACTTCCTCGTCAATGTGACGGGAGGAGATGCTGAGCTGCAAAACTACTTGCAGCGCGTGGTGGGCTATTGCCTCACAGGCGATCTGAGCACGCACGCCCTGTTCTTTTTGTACGGCACTGGTGCGAACGGCAAGTCGGTGTTCGTGAATGTGATCTCTACCGTGCTTGGCGACTATGCAGCCAACGCACCCATGGACACCTTCATGGAAACGCGCACCGATCGTCACCCAACGGACTTGGCTGGCTTACGCGGTGCTCGCTTTGTCTCGGCGACTGAGACCGAGCAAGGCAGGCGCTGGAACGAATCGAAGATCAAGGCCATCACAGGGGGGGACCACATCACCGCTCGCCTGATGCACCAGGACTTCTTCACCTACACGCCGCAGTTCAAGTTGCTCATTGCGGGCAACCACAAGCCTGCGATTCGCAACATCGACGAGGCGATGCGACGCCGCATGCACCTGATCCCTTTCACGATCACTGTGCCTCCAGAAAAGCGCGATCCGCTGTTGACCGAAAAGCTGCTGGCTGAACGTGACGGGATCCTAGCTTGGGCACTCGAAGGCTGCCTCATGTGGCAGCAGCTTGGGCTCAAACAGCCCGCGACCGTGGTCCAAGCGACCGAGGAGTATTTCGAGGCGGAGGACGCCATGGGCAGGTGGCTGGCTGAGCGCTGCAACCTGGGGCCCAACCAGAAGGAGCTCACGGCTACTTTGTTCAATGACTGGAAGCAGTGGGCTGAATTGGCGGGTGAGTACACGGGCACGCAACGCCGCTTCTCTGATGCCTTGCTGGCCAGACGCTTTGAGAAGTGGCGCAACAGCATGGGCGTGCGCGGTTATGTGGGGCTTGGTCTCAAACAGCCCACTTCGCTGCCTTCTCGCGCCTACCCCTACAACAACGATTGAGAGATAAATCCAATGAAAAAGAATTCAAAAATCATTGCTTTGACGCAACAGACGTTAAAGAACACTAGTTCTTTACGCGTGTACGCGTACACACATAAAGAGAAGGAATGTTCTTTAGTGTCTAAAACGTCAGTTGCCTTGTCAAAAGCGAACAAGTTCGCTTTTGAATTCCCAGCGGCGCATTGCCATATTGCGTTGGGAGGTCAGGTATGAAAACGCCCACCCCACATTACCCATCCCCCTTGGGTCGCATGCAGCCGACCCCCATGGATATTGAAGCCACAAAGCGCCAAGGCTGGCGTGATCAACACATCTTGGTCATCTCGGATCAAGACGCTCGACTTGATTATTTGGAACGCCAGCTCATTCGCAACATCGGCGAGCGCCTCTACGGGCAAGGTCAAACCCATGGTGATCGCAGATCGCAAGGAGGCGGCCATGGTTGAGGTCTGGACAGTTGAAGCGGTGGCCGAGCGCTTTGTTGATGCAGCCAGAACAGCCAGACGCTTACCTCGTGTTGCTGTGCAGGGTTACGCCAGCGCTTGGCCCATCGTTGTGTTGCCTGAAGATGCATACCCTGACCCAATCAAGTTGTACCGACTACCGCCCCCATCGCCCAAGGATGTTGAGCAAATGCTTGAAGTCATGCGTTGGGTGCAAATGCTCGAACTTGATGAGCGGCACTTGGTGTGGATGCGGGCCAAGCGGTATGACTGGTTAGAAATTGGCAAGCGCTTTGCATGTGACCGCACCACGGCTTGGAGACGCTGGAAGCGAGACATGCAGGTGTTGGCTGACAGGCTCAATACGCAGATTCAGAAGTCGGAATCCGACAGGTTTTAAACCAGCGAGGGAATTAGCGTGTTTTGGCGTGCATGCGCGGCGCAATTCAAACTTAAGGGGGAATGCGCGGTTTTTGCGTCCAAAACACGCTGCAACATTTCAGCGTTTTGAAGCTACATTTCTGTCTATGGTCGCGGCAGTTGTGAGTTAACTGAACCCACACAGTGACCGTCAGTGGCTAAGTGAATGAAAGTAAGTGACTCACAGTGAGTGACCTCACGAGTCCATGCGCCATCTCAGGCACAAAACGTCCAACCCATGGCGTCAATCAAGCCAAGTTACCCCCAACTTCCTGAATTCACGGGTCCTTCCTGGCGATAAACCTATGCGGGGGGCAAAGGCGCGAGATTTCGCTACCGACAGCCCTTAATTCGGGGTACGCAGTACGCACCGGGTACGCACCCAGTGCCTATCTCAAATGATTTTCAAATGATTTGAATGTCGCCAAGCTTGACGTAGTTGTCGAGCTTATCGATTGGCATGAACACGCTGTGTTCAGCATCTTTCTTGACTTCGAGTAGGCCTTCCTTGGCGGGGCCTATGACTTCGTATGTCCCTGCGACTAATGGTGCAAAGCCTGCATCGCTTCCGTCTTTATTTTTCTGACGGGCTAAGACCCCGTTTATGACTTTGATTCGCACTGCAGCTTTTCGTTGTTGTTTGTGAAATTTTACCCAAGGCCCCTATGACACCCGAGATTCGAATGATCGCGGTCGATACGCTCATCCCGTACGCCCGCAATGCCCGCACGCATAACGATGCGCAGGTCGCGCAAATCGCAGCGTCCATCGCCGAGTATGGCTGGACCAACCCCATCCTCACAGACGGTGAACGGGGCGTCATTGCAGGCCATGGTCGATTGATGGCTGCCAGAAAGCTAGGGTTGAACGAGGTGCCAGTCATCGAGCTGGCCCACCTGACCCCTGAGCAAAAGAAGGCGTATATCTTGGCCGACAACCGCATTGCGGAAAACGCAGGCTGGGACCAAGAGCTCTTGAAGCTCGAGCTGGCTGAGTTGCAAGCAGCCGACTATGACCTCTCGCTCATGGGCTTCACGGATGACGAGATTGACGACTTGCTCAATCCGCAAGATGAAGGCGGTGGTTTAACCGAGGATGATGCAATCCCAGAACCACCAGTAGATCCTGTTTCCAGACCTGGGGACTTGTGGATTCTCGGCGACCACCGCCTCCTTTGTGGTGACTCCACGGTGCTCTCGGATGTTGAGCGCCTCATGGATGGCCAACTCGCAGACATGGCCTTCACGGATCCGCCCTACAACGTGGACTATGGCAACAGCGCCAAAGACAAGATGCGCGGCAAAGATCGTCGAATCTTGAACGATGCTTTGGGCGATGGGTTCTACAAGTTCTTGTACGACGCTTGCCTGAACCTGCTGATCATGACCAAGGGCGCGTGCTACGTGTGCATGAGCTCATCTGAGCTCCACACCTTGCAAAAAGCTTGGCTCGATGCGGGTGGTAAGTGGTCGACCTTTGTGATTTGGGCTAAGAACTCGTTCACGTTAGGACGTGCTGACTATCAGCGCCAATACGAGCCCATTCTCTACGGTTGGAAGCAGGGCTCAGATCATTTCTGGTGCGGTGACCGCGATCAGGCTGATGTTTGGTTTTACAACAAGCCCCGCGTCAATGACCTGCATCCCACGATGAAACCAGTGGAGCTGGTTGAGCGCGCCGTGAAGAACTCATCCAAGAGCCGAGACATCGTGCTCGACTTGTTCGGTGGCTCTGGCACCACAGCAATTGCTTGTGAAAAAACCAACCGACACGCCCGACTCATGGAGTTGGATCCCAAGTTCGTTGATGTGATCGTCAAGCGTTGGGAGGACTTCACGGGCAAGAAGGCAGTCCTTCACCGTGCAGATACGGCAGAGCTTGATACGCCTCAAGTTCTTGTCGAAAACCCTTGAGCGAGTTGACACATGGCCGTGTCAGAATCTCGACCGTTCATCAAAAGGAGAAAAAATTGAACAAGACTGAATTGATCGAGGCGTTGGCCCACGAAACCGAAATGTCAAAGGCCGCTGCTGGTCGTGCAATCGATGCATTGCTTGAAATCATCACCAAGTCTGTTGCTAAGAAGCAAGATGTCCAGTTGATTGGCTTTGGTACTTTCAAGGCCACCAAGCGCGCTGCACGTACGGGTCGCAACCCACGTACTGGCGAAGCATTGAAGATCGCTGCTGCCAATGTGCCTAAGTTCACACCTGGTGCAGCTTTCAAAGCAGCAGTGAACAAGAAGAAGTAATCATTTCTCTTGTGGCTCGCACAAGGCGGCAGAGGTTTCTACCTTGCCGCCTTTTTTTACAGCGCTAGCGGCTGTTGTTCCCAAAGAGAGGTGCCATCTGTTTTGAGCCACAGACGCTCAACGAAATAATCACGGGCCATCATTTCAACGACTACTTCACCAGTTGAGCGAATGCTTGTTCTCCCCGTGGGTAGATAGCGTCGCTCCATGTGAGTGATGGCCATGATGGTGTTGCGGTACCACTCCAAAGTGACCACGCATTGCCCACGTGACCGATTGTTGGCATCTGTGCGATGCGCTCGAACAATTTCCATGCTCAAGCTAGTTGGTCGGCAATCAATTCGCCGAACTGGCTTCTGATGATGTCGTAGATCATCCAAGACTTGCGCATCTCGTGAACCTTGGCGTTATGGATTTTTCCCAAGCATTGCGTTGTCCATGCGGTAAAGACTTCCTGTTTGGTTTTCTTGCGCAGGCTCACTAAAACGTGGGTGGCTTTTTCAGATTGACTCATATCGACTCTCCTTTGGGGAAGCTTTCTGTTTGTGCCAATTCCGCTTGGGCGTTGGCAATCAGGTCTAAGCGCAAGTTCGGTGTTATGTTGCAAACCAAGTGGTTCAAGCTCCAATTCAAAACTGCTGCTTTGTCTTTTGCGGTGGAGGCTTCTTTGAATTTTTCGATGTAACGATCCAACTCATGCATGTTCGCCTCGAGTGTTGTTTGTGCATGCAACAAGGCTTTGAGGGCCGCTTCTTCGGCGTATTGCGCTTTGATTTCGTGTTCGGTTTTCATGTTGTTTCTCCGTTTGCGTTGCGATGACTCTATGAACGCTCTACCTTGGACAGAAGTAAAGCGATTCATCAGATCTTTCTGATTAGTTGCTTTTCTGCGACTGATCAGCCCAGACGCGCGAGGTAGCGAACGCTGTCTCCTCCGGATGGATCAATGAACAAGTAGGGTCTACCGGGTGCGTGCACCATCACGCACAACCGGCCATCCCAGTAATCGCCACCCTTGCCTTTGAGCCAAGCGCGAGATTTTCCTAGGTTCAATTTGAAGCCATCAAATTCCTCGGGGTCCATCTCCCGGATTTCGGTCACGTAGACCGCCTCGACGCCGCAAGCGGCAATGTCGTAGATGTCTGTATGCTTGCGGCCAAAGGGCAGCGGGATGCTGAGCTTTTGAACCTGCAATTCATGGCCATCGAAGTTGATGGTTGTGGGCTTGGATTCAATCGTGATATTGATGGGTTTCATGAGGTCCTCAAACGGTTGTGGTGGTGATGCGGTACTTACGTTCATGACCATCGTTCTTCTCTGACACGATGTTCAAGCTCAGTTTCTTTTTCAAAGCCCCGGCCATCGCGCCGCGCACCGTGTGTGCTTGCCAGCCAGTGGCTTCGACCAGTTGATTCAAGGTGGCTCCATCGGGGCGCTTGAGCAACTCAATCATTTGGGCTTGCTTGCTGTTTTCTCGTGTGCGAGGTGTTTTGGGATTGGCTGGCGCAGCGGTGGCCTCTGTCACTGGCGCGCTGGTTGCCCCCTTGCGTGGCACACCGAGTGCGTCGTAGCCCTCGGCTGCAATGAACCAGTCGCTGGCGCTCTTGGTGATGAGGGCTCGGTTGAACAAGCCATCGAGGACTTTTTGACGCGCACCGCCTTTGATGTTTTCGGGGAACCATTCAATCTTGCCAGCCGTGTGTTGGTGGGCGTGGGCAAGGATGGTTTGTTGGGTGGCTGTGA